>JACCDQ012183506.1_pt1 | contig 41219 bp, 31 predicted proteins | sample 7446031 | NCBI WGS metagenome assembly JACCDQ01 (sample SAMN15323442, study PRJNA562643) | freshwater metagenome | isolation source: river surface water | place: USA:Blue River Watershed | collected 2017-08-17 | reverse complement strand
GCTGTTTGAATTGTATCTGTAATAGCCACTGACCACATTCCTCCAACATAAGTGTAGAATAATACAATTGAGGCACAGATGATAATTCCCCAAGCAAAAGGTATTTGAGCAATTGATTGTAAAACTATTGCTAATGCCACGAGCTGAGCGGCTATCCAACTAAAATAAGAAGGTATTATAAAAATTGCAGAAATCCATTCAACCTTCTTGTTATATCTAATCCGAAAATAGTCACTAAAAGTTAGGATATTTAATCGGTAAAGTGGACGAGAAAAAAACATTCCAATTAAGAATAAGCATAAAGCTGCACCGAAAGGGTCTTCGATAACCCCCAGAAGCCCATGTTCTACGAATTCAGAACTTGCCCCCATAACAGTTTCAGAGCCAAACCAAGTTGCAAATAAACCTGACGCTACTACGTATATAGGCATTTGTCGGCCAGCGATGGCAAAGTCGTTGGAAGTTTTTACAAATTTTGAAGCATACCAACCAACAAAAATTGTTAGCAAAAGGTAAAGAATTATGAAGCTAATCAGCATTTAATTGGCAAATTATTCGATTTGTTCTTAGTTTTATGCAAAAATCATAAAAAAAATGCAATTTGATGTGACTTTGCTTTTATATTACAGTCATTATTTATATTTTTCGCATTAGAAACCCAAATTTTAATTAATTACGCAGCTGTGACCCACCTTATTGAACGTTTTACAGAGATTTTAAGAAAAGGTAAGTATAATTCACAAACGATAGCAGCCTATCGAAATGCCATTTTTGTGTTTTATAACCATTTTCGAGATTTACCACAAAGTAAGATTACCGAAGAACTGATTGCCGCTTATTTGGTTGACCTTGGAGAAAAAAAAGGGAGTAGTTTAGATGCTGCACTACAAGCAGGTAAAGCAATTAAACTATTTTATGAAGTTATTTTTAATCGAAAGTTGGGTATTAAGGCCAATGGAGAATCTAAAAGTGACAGCTTACCCGAAGTTTTAACCGAAGAAGAGGTATCGAAAATTATTTCAGTTTTAGACAACCTAAAGCATAAAGCATTGATGTCGATTATTTACGCTGCAGGTTTGAAATTAAGCGATGTCTTGAACATGAAAACTACGGATGTTGATTTTGAAAAAAAGGAAATTATTGTGTCTCCTTCAAAATCTGAAAAAGGCAGAACCTTGATGCTCCCCAAAAAATTAGTGCCAATCTTGAAAGCTTACATAGAGAAGTATAAACCGCAAGATTTGCTTTTTGGTGGTGAAAATGGCAAAACGTATAGTCCAAGGAGTGTACAGTTAGTTTTCCAACAAGCTTTGAGTAAGTCAAAAATAGAAAAAGATGCTTCGGTGCATACACTCAGACACAGTTATGCAGTACATTGTTTAGAACGAGGAATGGATATACATTTACTACAAGAAATCTTAGGACATAAATATTTACAAACTACCGCAATTTATAATCAAATTGCCCAAGTAGAACTCGTTAATATCCGTAGTCCATTTGAAGACCTTGATATGTAATGATTAATGTTTAATGGTTGATGGTGAATTATTTGAATTAAACATTCACCATCAACCATTAAATATTATTTTAGTCTTCCATGCTGGCTTCTTTCAGTACGATTGTTTTCTTTTTCATTGAACCTGCTTCTAAATCGGCTAATTCCTGACGATTTTTAGCAATATCAATAGCCATGTAGATGGCACTTAGCATTGAAGATTCATCGGCTATGTTTTTTCCTGCAATATCGTAGGCTGTTCCATGGTCAGGAGATGTACGTACTTTCGGTAAACCCGCCGTAAAGTTTACACCATTTTCGAAAGCTACCATTTTAAATGGCATTAAGCCTTGGTCGTGATACATGGCCAAAACTGCATCATAATTTTTCCAAGCGGCAGTACCAAAGAAACCATCGGCAGGAAATGGCCCAAATACCAAATTCCCTTTTTTCTTATACTCATTAATTGCTGGCTCGATTATTTCCTTTTCTTCATTTCCTAAAAGACCATTTTCTCCAGCATGCGGGTTTAAACCAAGCACCGCAATCTTAGGTTTTTGTTTACCAAAATCACGAATCAAAGAAGATTTGATTTGGTCTAATTTGGTGATTATTAGTTCTTTACTGATGTTTTTCTTTACTTGTTCTAAAGGTACATGGGCAGTAGCAACACCTATTTTAAGGTCTTCACTGACCATAAACATCAATTCCTTATTTTTTACCCCAAAAGCATCGGCTAAAAATTCCGTATGACCTGGAAACTTGAAATCATCACTTTGGATATTGTGTTTATTTATTGGTGCCGTGATTAAGGCGTCTATTTTCCCTGCTTTTAGGTCTTCAACGGCTCTTTTTAATGATTCAAAGGCCAATTTGCCCGCATCTTGAGTAACCAAACCTGGTTGTACTTCAAGTGATTGGTCGCTCATGCAATTAATAACATTTACTTGCTTATGATTGATTTGCTCAACCTTATGAATAGTAAAGAATTGCCAATCTTTTACGTCCATTAACTGGCGGTAACGATTAATTACTTTACCAGAACCATAAATTACAGGAGTACAAATCTTATTTAGTCGATTGCCACCGACTGCTTTTATGATAACCTCAGGGCCGATACCATTGAAGTCACCGATGCTTATACCAATAACTGGTTTTTGAATTTCGCTCACTTTTCGACAGAATTTAAAAGATTTTAGGACAAACAAGATTATTTTTCACAAAAAATAACACAAAACTATGTCTATCCGATACTGAACCTTAATTTTGCTGCAAGTTACTGACAATCATATTATAAAAAAAATCCAGTGAATACAAACAACGTTATGAATAAAGGTTTGGTGTTAATAGCCGACGAAATGCACCTTAGTTTGATACCAATGCTCGAAAAAATAGGCTACAAAACCGATTATCAACCGAAAATTACAAGAAGCGAAATTTTTGAGAATATTGGTAAGTATGAGGGGTTAATTATTAGAAGTAAAACCTTTGTTGATGCTGATTTATTGACGAACGCTAAGCAACTAAAGTTTATTGGAAGGGCAGGGGCGGGCCTCGATTTGATTGATATTAAATACGTAGAGTCAAAGAATATTGCAATTTTTGCTGCTAATGAAGGTAATCGTGTAGCAGTTGCCGAACACGTACTTGCAATGGTACTTTGTTTAATGAACAATATTCTAATTGCTGACCGTGAAGTAAGAAATGGTGTTTGGCAACGAGAAAAAAACAGAGGCTACGAATTGATGGGAAAGACTGTTGGTTTGATTGGGTATGGAAATAATGGCAATGAAACTGCCAAGCGTTTTAAAGCCTTTGGATGTGAAGTTTTGGCCTATGATAAATACAAATCAAATTTCTCTGATGAGTTTGTTTCTGAGGCTTCGATGAAAACGATTTTTGAGCGGGCTGATATTTTAAGCCTTCATATTCCTCTGACGAGTGAAACTAATACGTTGGTAGACAGTGCTTTTTTATTAAATTTCAAGAAAGATATAATTTTGATAAATGCAGCCCGTGGTGAGATTGTTTCATTGCGAGCGGTGGCTGATGGTTTAGAAACTGGTAAAATTAAAGGTGCCTGTTTGGATGTGTTAGAAAATGAAAAATTACAAAAACTTACGTCAGAGCAGAAAAAAGACTTTGAAAAACTGAGTACTTCGGAACGTGTAATTTTTACTCCACACATTGCTGGTTGGACGTTTGAGTCGTATATGAAGATTAATGAAGTTTTGGTCGAAAAAATAGCGAGTTTAATAGCATAACGTTGCCTGTTAGTAAGTAGTAAATAATTGGTAATTTGGTGCCTAAATATTAATAATTATATCTATTTCAAGTAATTTAATGAAAAAACGATTTTATTCGGCTTTCCTCTTATGTTTGGTTATTTTAAATCTTACTGCTCAAAGTTTTACGGTAAGCTCAAACAAACGATTTATTTTGAAAGAAAATAAACCATTTGTTTGGGTGGGAGATACTGCTTGGGAACTTTTTCATGCCCTTGACCGTGATTCTGCTACTTATTATTTGAATAAAAGAGCAGAGCAAGGTTTTACAATTATTCAAGCAGTAGCATTGGCCGAGTTAGATGGCTTAAACACTCCTAATGCTTATGGTGACAAGCCTCTGATAGATAATGACCCAACTAAACCTAACGAAGCATATTTTAAGCACGTTGATTTTATTATTGACAAAGCATATGAAGTAGGACTTACCATTGGCCTATTGCCGACTTGGGGTGATAAAGTATTTAAAGACCGATGGGGTACGGGACCAGAGATTTTTAACGCCGAAAATGCCAAAATCTATGGTAAATGGATTGCTGAAAGGTATAAAAATCGAAAAAATATTATTTGGATTTTGGGTGGAGATAGAAACCCTCGTGCTGGTGCTGAAGATTTGACCATTTGGCGAGCAATGGCCAGTGGAGTTGTTGAGGCTTACGGTGGCAACGATAAAGTTTTAATTACTTTTCATCCACAACCTAATAAAGAGGGTGCGAGTGAGTGGTTTCATAACGATGATTGGTTTGATTTTAATATGTTTCAAACAGGGCATTGTCGCGATAATGATGTGTATAATCGCATAGCAGGTTCGTATGAACGTCCAAATACAAAGCCTGTAGTTGATGGTGAACCAATTTATGAAGACCATCCCGTATGTTTCAACGCCAATGATTTAGGGACAACTAACGCCTACGATGTAAGAAAAGCTATCTATTTGGATGTTTTTGCTGGGGCTTTTGGTTTTACTTATGGCTGCCATGATGTTTGGCAAATGTATCGTTCGACAACTACTCCTGTCAATGGGCCACATTTTTTTTGGAAAACAGCACTCGATTTGCCTGCTGCCAATCAAGTTAAATATTTAAAACGATTAATTGAGTCAAGACCAATATTAGACCGAATCCCAGACCAGTCATTAATTGTTGAATGCAATAACTCAGCATACGAGCGTATTCAGGCCACACGTGGCAGTGATTATGCTTTTATTTATTCGGCAATGGGAAAAAGTTTTACTGTAAATATGGAGAAAGTATCAGGTAGTCAGTTGATGGGCTATTGGTTTAATCCTAAAAATGGGCAAGTCAAAGAAATTGGATTATTTTCGAATAAAGGTAAAAATCAATTTACGCCACCCACAAATGGGTATGGACAAGATTGGGTTTTGGTTTTAGATGACGCTTCAAAAAAATATCCAAAGCCGTAATACATTTTTGGCCCCATCTAATCGAAATTTAAACTTTGATTAGATGGGGCCAATTTTTAAATCAAGAGATTACTAACGTCGTTTTTTTCTACTACTTTCTTCTTCTTCCTCTTCTTCTTCCTCTTCTTCTTCCTCTTCTTCCTCCTCCTCTTCTTCTTCTTCTTCCTCTTTTTCACTGTCACCGTAGGTAAAGCTATAATTTTCTTCTATGGCATATTCTTCACAAAGGGCTTCTAAGTCGGCAATAAAATCATCAGGATTTTCAGTTAGAATTTCAAAATTATTTATGTAAGTATATTCTACACCATCTTCTTCTTGAGCTTCATAGTCGAAATAGAAATCTTCTTCGCTTTCAACGTATTCCATACAAAGTTCTTCCAATTTTGTGGCAAACTCTTCTGTATCTTCGGTTTCAATCCAAAAATCAGTAACATAAATCATTCCATCAACCGCAAAGTTCGACTCCTCAGAGTCATCCCAAACCCCTTCGCTGAAATCAAGGTTTTCAACCGATTTGATTATCCAAGAGTCATGACCATTAAAGTCCTTATTCATCATGTAATCATAAGGAATATAGCAATATCCTTTGTCGCCCCAATCTTTCCCCCATGAATTTCTTACAATAAACACTTTATCTGGGTCAGAGTAGCCTACACATAACATTGCGTGCCATCCGTGTGTTTCACGAACATTATCGGATGGTTTTGGCATTGGTACGCGGCCTTTATTTTTACAGGCACTATCAAACGACTCAAATGTATTCAAGCAAAACGAAATCGGATAACCTTCCGCAAGCGTTTGTTTCCACAAATCGAGTTTGGTCTCGATATATTCTGCATCAACAATTTTGAAATTTGAACCGTGGTCATAAGCTGATTGGTCAGGTTCATCAAGAATCATGGTTTCATCATTGGGCCAAAGTTCTTCAGAACAAGCACCGTATTCTTTTAACCCCTCAATGGCCTTATACATGATAGACCCACAATCTTGATTTTGTGCGTCTTCCAGATAACGGGCATTATAGTAAATATATAAACGACTTACATCTGCAGAATCTCCATTATTTCTTTTGGCTAAATATTCGTAAGCACCTGCAAAGGCATTGGCAACACAACTATTACCTACCTGCATTTCTACTTCGGTGAGATGTTCTCTTAGGTCAACCTTAGAGGGTAATTGGTCAAATTTACCTGATTCTTTTCTGTTTACATTTGCAGGTATAGCTCCTGCACGATAACCACCTATTCGGTTTTCCATGGCTACTTGAATGTGTTTAAATGTTTAGGTGTCAATTTTTTTCAAAAATATAAAATTCTTTGATACCAATGATGTTTCATATTTAAAAGTTTATTTTTGATTTTATATTCAAAAAGTTGACAAGTGCGATGAGATAGTCTTAGGTTAAGTATTTGTTTTTTTATGTAATTGAGGTTGTTTTAATGCCCCATTTACATAAAAAAGTATTGCGTTTCTTATAATTTATCAGGTGAAATTGGCTGAGGAACAATATTTTCAATAGGTTTTGTTGTTTTCAAAAAGGCAAAAATAGCTATTGCATCTTCTCTTTTAATATTCACGTAGTTTTGCCACGGCATTGGTGGTAATAAAGGTCTTGCCGAGCGAATACCTTTACTTTTTCCTTCGGTAAGAGCTATGATAAATTGTTCTTCACTCCAAGTTCCTATTCCTGTATCATCGGAAGTTAGATTTGCTGAAAAAGTGATTCCCCATGGGCCAACTGAGACCGTATTCATCATATTGAATAGTACCCAATCTTTAAGTGACTCCTTATTGATTCTACCAACTGGCATTGAAGCAGGATGCCCAGAAAGGTCTCTGTTTTTATCAGATAAAGGGCCTTGAGGTGTCATTATTTTAGGAGAATGACAATCTCTACAACCCATAATTTCTACTAAATATCTTCCTTGTTCAATTTGTTTGGGAGTGTATTTGATTGTAGGTACAGAAGTCTCTTTTTGAGGATAAGTAAAAGAAGCAATAATTGAGCAACTGAATGCGACAATTGAAAAAATAAGAATGTTTTTTTTCATGATGTTGAAGTTTAGGTTTTAAGTTTTGAGGATACCAAATTAAAGCTAAACAATCAGAACTCTAAATAAACTTAGTTAATGGTAATTGATTGATTGTTTACGTTTTTAGCTTAGGAAATTATGTCATAACTGATTATCAAATAGTTAGTATTTTAAGTAATTAAAAAAAACTTATTGAACGGATATAAATAAATATTTTCATTCAAAAATATTTATTTTAACTAATGATTTATTTATAAAAATAGACTTTTGGAGTTTGTAGTTTTTAGTGAAATTTTTTATGTAATTGATTATTAATACTTTGGCATGGTTATTTCTGTTAATAAGATAGAAGTGTATTACAAATCACTCATCCGAACATTGCAATCTGATATAGTATAGATATTCAAAAAGATTTTATTTCACTCAATAGCAACAAAAGCAAAAAAGGGCAGAATCTTCTGCCCTTTTTTCTTATACCTGATTGATGATTTACCAAAGATTAATGTAATGGTCTTCTTTGGCCCGCATCAATTTTTCATCTTCATCAGTTTTATCATAATACCCACATAGATGCAGGATTCCATGAACTACTACACGTCTAAATTCGTGGTCGAAGGTAGTTTTAAAATCTTTAGCATTATCAGTAATGCGTTCGATACTCACAAAAATATCTCCTTCAATCAATGCTTCTTCTTCTGAATTATCAAACGTAATAATATCTGTCAAAGTATCATGGTCGAGATACTCAACATTTATTTTATGTAGGTAGTCGTCATCGCAAAAAATATAATTAATTTCTGATAACTCAAAACCTTCAGCTTCTATAACCGACTTTAGCCAGCGTTTGGTTTTAATTGGATTCTTAACCTTAAAATCAATGGATTCAGAATGAAAATTTATCATTTACGCTTTATTTTTCTTTTTTTCGAGTGTCATTAAAAAAGCAGGTAGAAGTATCAAATTTGCAATCATTCCCATCAAAAGTGTAACAGAAACTAAGGTGCCGAGATAAATTGTACCTTTAAAATTAGAGGCCGCAAAAATACCGAAACCAAAGAAAAGTATAATGGCTGTGTAAAACATGCTAATACCAGTATACATGATTGTTTCGGTGATAGCTTCTGAAACTGTCTTATTATGGTTCTTCATTTCATCTTTAAATTTGGTGAGGAAATAAATCGTACCATCGGATGAAATACCAAAAGCAATACTAAATACCAGTGTAGTAGTAGGTTTGAGCGGAATACCAAAATAACCCATTACACCCGCAGTAATTATCAAAGGTAAAATACTCGGAATCGTTGAAATCAGAATCATTCTGACATCAAAAAACTGGGTAGCCATCACGACACATACCAATAGGATAGCCCATGCTGTACTTTCAACTAAATTTTGAAGCAAGTAATCGTTTCCTTTCATAAACACCACGCCATTCCCCGTAATTTTTGCTTCAATCTGTTCTTCTTTAGGAAGCCACTGTTTTGCTTCTTTATCATAATTGAAGATGGTGTCAATTTTAGGCTGCAAGGTCGATACTAATTCTCTAATTCTGACCGTACCAGCATCGCCACACTGAAAACTAACACGCGTATATTGCTTTGTGCTATCAATAAAAGGTGTGGCTAAATTTTCTTTACCTTTCACTGTGCCAACGTATTCGGCCAGTTTTTGTAGTTCTAAAGCTCCTGGAAGTTGGAAATATTTAGGGTCACCACCACGATAACCTTGATAAACGAGTTTGATTGCTTCAACCAACGAGATTGGATTAGTAAAATCATCGTATTTCGCAAATTCACGTTGCATAACCTTGATTTTATTCAAAACTTGCGGGTTTAATACGCCATTTTCTTTTTTGGTGTCAATCACAACCTCAAATGGCACGATACCATGAAAATGCTTTTCGATAAATTTCAAATCAGCATAAATTGGGTCTTTTTGAGGTAAATCATCAACGATATATCCAATTGCTTTCAAACGAAACATTCCTACTCCGAAAATTACAACAATTAATCCGATAAAAGTATAGAGGGCCGTTCGGCGAGTATGAACAATACGGTTGACGAAACTCAGAAATTGAGTAATGGTTTTATTGTCGAGGTGGCGAACGCTTTTGGCACTTGGAGCAGCCGAGTAACTAAATAAAATTGGTACTAAAATCAATGAAATTGCCCAAGTTGACATAATACAAATGGCTGCAACTAATCCGAATTCTAAGAGAAGGGGGCTTCCTGTAAAATAAAATACAAAAAATCCAATTGACGTAGTTACGTTGGCTAAGAAGGTAGTTTTACCGATTTTCTCAATCGAAACTGCCAAAGCACGCATTTTATCGTTATGTTTGAGGTATTCTTCTTGAAATTTATTGACTAAGAAAATGGTGTTTGGAATACCAATAACTATAATCAATGGAGGTATTAGACCAGTAAGAATGGTGATTTTATACCCGAATAAAACAATGTAGCCAACCGACCAAACAACCGATATTAATACCAGAAGAGCAGTAAAAAGTACAGTTCGGAATGAGCGGAAAAAGAGGTATAGAATACCAATCGTAACCAAAAATGCCAATCCAAGAAATTTTGTCATTTCGGCTGAAACTTTTGAAATGAAATTGGTTCGGATAAATGGCATTCCCGAAAAGTGTACTTCAATATTGTTTTTTTCACCAAAAGCTCGTGCAGCTGCCTCAATCTCCCTTGAAATGGTGATTCTGCCTTTACTATTTAGCTTGGCTTGGTCGAAAGTTACGGCCATTAAGTGTGCATTGCCTTCTCGGCTATAAATTACACCTTTATAAAATGGTAATCTGTCGATTTTTGCTTTTAGGGAATCAACTTCAGCTTGAGTTGTTGGGCGTTTTGCCACCAAAGGAGGGAAGTTAAACTTCTTATCGATGCTATCTTTTTCAATCCCAAAGAGGTTTGCATTCGATAATACATTTTTAATGCCATCAATATGCTTAATTTTTTTGCTTAAGTCATACCATTGATTGAAGGTTTCGAGTTGATAAATCTTATCAGATTCAATTGCGATAACCATAACGTTACCGTCTTCACCAAAGCGTTTTTTGAAGTCTTCGTAAATCTTGAAATTCTCGTCACTTTTTGGAAGGATTCTCGCCAATTCGTAAGACATAGTAATCTTTGAGGCCATAAAACCCATAAAAAGGGTAGTTAGTAGCAACACAAATAACCATGTTTTGCGATTTTTTAAAATAATTTTTGAAAGATTGTACCAGAACATAAATATGGTTTTTCAGTAGTCGGAAATTTTAAAGGAATTTTTATAAGGAGGATATAAAGTGCAAAATTACTTATTTTTTAAGTATTGTCTAAGTAAATTTTGGTGAATTGTAGGTAAAAGGAGCAGCAATCAAGAAGAATTTTAATGATGAAAAGATTTAAAATAGCTATTCAGAAGGATATTCGCACCTTGAATCGGTAAAATAGTTTCCGAAAAAACTTGGCTTGAAACCGATTCTATGTTGTTTTTGACAATAACATCATTAAAAAACTTATTTTCGAGGTATTGTTTGATATAATCATGCATCCAGTTGAGGCTTTGTTCTTGGCGGTTTTTCTTCCAGAAACCATTTTGAAGCATTTGTGTCCTATAGTCGAAAATTACTTGCCAAATCTCAGGTAGTCCACTTTTTTCTAATGCAGAGCAAGTCAACACAGGAGGATACCAGCCATTAGCGGTTGGTGGAAAAAGGTGCAAAGCATGTACGTATTCCATTCGGGCGTTTTTAGCTTTCTGACTATTATCTCCATCTGCTTTGGTAATGGCTATGGCATCGGCCATTTCCATAATCCCACGTTTTATGCCTTGTAGTTCGTCGCCTGCCCCCGAAAGCATTAATAACAAAAAGAAATCAACCATGCCCTTTACGACCGTCTCCGACTGCCCAACACCTACCGTTTCGATTATAATTACCTCAAAACCAGCAGCTTCGCACAGTAGCATTGTTTCACGGGTTTTGTTCGCAACACCGCCAAGTGTACTGCCTGATGGAGAAGGGCGAATATATGCCAGTGAATCATGAGCTAATTCTTCCATACGGGTTTTATCGCCCATAATACTCCCTTTTGTTCGTTGACTGGTAGGGTCAATAGCTAACACCGCAATTTTTTTATTAAGTGCAGTGATATACTTTCCAAACGCTTCAATAAACGTACTTTTACCGACCCCTGGCACGCCTGTTATTCCAATTCTAACTGCTCGACCAGTATGTGGCAAAATACCTTCCAATACTTTTTGGGCAATGGCTCTATCGTTCTCTAACTGGCTTTCTATCAATGTAATAGCTCGGCTCAGAATAATTCTATTACCAGCCATTATTCCGTTGATATATTCTTCTGCAGTCAGACGTTTTTGCATAAATTCTATTAAAATTGCTTTGCTTTCATTACATTTGATAAACAAAGATATTAAACAAAAAACAATTCTTTTATCTTTTATTTTACCCAAATCTTTTAAAAAACTTAATACTTAAAAGAATGAAAATCGTAATTATTGGTGCTACTACTGGAATTGGGCGTTCAGTCGCTGAATTATATGCCGCTCAAGGCCACGAAATGGTAATTACAGGGCGTCGAACTACTCTTCTCGAAGAAATTCAAAAGGCTTTCCCAATAGCCAAAATATCAGTTTTGGAAATGGATGTTGCTAAAACCGATGAAGCACGTTCCAAAATGGATGAGGCTGAAAAAATACTTAATGGCATTGATTTGGTGATTATCAATGCGGGAGTAGGTTTTCAGAAAGCAACTTACGAGCAAGAAATGAACACCGTAGATATAAATGCTCGTGGTTTTACTGCTTTGGCTCAGTGGTCGTATAAATATTTTGTTCAAAAAGGGGGCGGACATTTGGTTGGTGTTTCGTCTTTGGCTTCGCTGACAGGAAGTGCCTATTCGCCTGAATATCATGCAACTAAAGCATTCATGGCAAATTATATGTCTGGTTTACGAATGCGTTCGGCCAAATATAATCCTAAAGTTTTCGTTACAGATATCCGACCTGGTTATGTAGATACACCAATGACTAAACAAAATAAGGGGATGTTTTGGGTTGCCACTCCTGAGAAAGCAGCAAGGCAGATTATTGAGGCAATAGCTGCGAAAAAGAAAGTTGCTTACATAACAAGACGCTACCAGATTATCGCAGGATTACTGAAGTTAATGCCTGAATGGTTAATAAATAAGTTTTTTTGAGACTTTTTAAGCATTTTATACTGAAAGTTCGTCATTGTATTAAACACAACAAAATTTACTTTTTCTTGGTCGTTAACAATGGCGAACTTTATTTGTTTTATAATAAAATATCACCTTACCTATGAAAACAAGTATATGCTTAATTATTTTTTGTTTGTGTTTTTGGTCGTGTCAAAAAACAGAGCAGCAGCCTATTTGTCGTTTAGCAAAGTTTATTACAGAAACTCCTGCTACAAATCTTATTCATCATGATTTGATTTCGTTGAAAAATAATAGAATTGATAAGATTTACAGCTATGACCTCCGAAATGGCGTAGATACAACTGCCCGTCAGAGAATATTTTTTGAATATAATGAATTAGGAAGGGTTTCTCGAATAAGAGATGAGTCAAATTTGTCGAGAATTATTCTTTTCAATATTACATATAATGCAAAGGGCAATGCTGAAAAGGCAACGCAACTCACTAACAATGTTCAGTCAAATGAAATAATATTTGAATATGATGAAAAAAATCGACCTACGTCAGTGGTTAGTTTAAATTTAATAGGGCCCAATCGTACGATTGAATACGATGCAAACGGCAATCCATTCCGAATCACAAGAGCTGATTTTGGAAGTTTAGCAACCATTAATGAGCATAGTTTTGATGACAAACGGAATTTCTTTGAGGGTATCCCCGATATTCAACTGTATTGGTTGCTACGCCCGCTGTATAGTTTTATCCCTTTTGGCAATAATAATATTATAGGAACAAAATTTTATTCGATTCAGAATTTAGAGTTTAAAGAAGTACCAGATATTCGAACTGCCAGAGAAACATCTTATAATGAGCAAGGATTTCCGCTTACGATGAATATCATTCTGGAGAATCAAGGAAAAACAATCAGCAGTAAATCAAAGTTTGAATATAATTGTGAGTAGGTTATTGCTGGGAAAGAAAAGCCTCAGCCACCAACATATCTTCTGGAGTTGTTATTTTGATGTTTTCGTAGGCTCCATCAATGAGTGTTATTTTTTCACCAGCAAACTCCAGTACGCTGGCACAATCCGTAAAAAAAGCTTGCTCTTCTGTTTCAAATGCCTTTTTCATGAGGCCTACTTGAAAGGTTTGTGGCGTTTGAACTAACTTTAGCTTAGTTCGGTCGAGTGCGGCACTTTCACCATCATTATCAAACTGCCTAACCGAATCTTTTACCCAAACACTGGTTACGGCACTGCCTTTTTCGGCAGCTACTTTGAAGGAATTTTGAATGATTTCAAGATTTATGAGTGGTCGGACTCCGTCGTGAACTGCTACCAGCCCATCTGTTTTAATGTTAATTAAACCATTTTTTACCGATTGAAACCGAGAGGCCCCACCAACAGTGATTTTGATAGCGTTCTTGTAGGTTTGAATAATTTCGTTCGTAGCAGTAATTTCATTCCAGTACTCAATATCATTTTTTGGAAGAACAACAATGATTTGAATATCAGGTACTTGCAAGAATTTCTCTACTGTGTGAATTAAAATAGGCTTACCCTTGAGTGGTAGAAATTGCTTTGGAATTTCACTTTTCATTCGGCTACCACTTCCACCTGCCACAATAATTGCATAGATACCCCCAGCTCCTAAAGGGGAGCTTATTTCTGTAATATTCATTTTTTATTTTAGATTTTAACTCTCCTTTAGGGACGGTTCGACGAATCGACTGAGGGTATTTGGGGGTAATACTTTAGATGATTAACATTACATCGCCATAAGTAAAGAATTTGTATTTTTCCTTGATGGCTTCGTTGTATGCGTGCATAATAAGCTCGTGTCCACCAAATGCACAAGCTGTCATCAATAAAATTGATTCAGGTAAATGCAAATTAGTAAGTAGAGCATTCGTAATTTTGAAATCGAAAGGAGGGAAGATGAATTTATCTGTCCATCCATTATTGACGGGTTTTAAATGATTGCTTGCCGAAACTGATGACTCGATGGCTTTCATTGCCGTCGTACCAATTGCACAAATTCTACCTTCTTTGTCAATCGAATTGTTCACAATATCACAGGTAGCTTCTGGAATGAAGAAATTCTCAGAGTCTGTTTTGTGTTTAGTAAGGTCTTCTACATCAACTTGGCGGAATGTACCGATACCGATATGAAGCGTAATAGGGCAGAAGTTTGTCCCTTTTAACTCCATACGACGTTGCACATTGCGAGTAAAGTGCATACCAGCCGTTGGTGCTGCTACTGCTCCTTCGTTTTCTGCAAAAATTGTCTGATAACGCTCACGGTCTTCTTCTGTTACAGGTCGCTTAATGATGTCAATCGGAAGGGGTGTTTCGCCCAATTCGTGAATCGTTTTCATCATTTCTTCGTGGGAGCCATCAAATAAAAATCTGATTGTACGACCACGAGAAGTGGTATTATCAATTACTTCGGCTACTAAATCTCTATCACCAAAATATAAGTTATTACCTACTCGAATCTTACGAGCAGGGTCAACCAAAACATCCCACAAACGCATTTCACGGTTCAATTCACGAAGCAAGAAAACTTCGATTTTTGCCCCTGTTTTTTCCTTTGAACCATACAAACGGGCTGGAAATACTTTTGTATTATTTACCACCATTGTATCGTTTTCGCCAAAATAATCAACGATGTCTTTAAACATCTTATGTTCAATTTTTTTGGTTTTGCGATTCACCACAATCATACGACTACTATCACGTTGTTCGTAGGGGTGCATGGCAATAAGACTATGCGGGAGGTCAAGTTTAAATTCTGAAAGTTTCATTGTTATTGTGTTCCCAACTCTGATTTTTACAGAGATATTGTTAGATTTCGTTCATGTATTGGGGTGATTGTTATCTGACATGAAGAAATTTAGGCGAAGAAAAATTGCTTAACCTAAGTATTTAAGGCTGCAAAGGTACGAAATCGAAATAGGGGGTGTCAAGTGTTTTAATATAAATGTTTTGTGATAATTATCAAAATATTTGATAAAAAAATGAGACACCAAATTTTTGGTGTCTCAAATCCTTCATTTTAAGCTATATTAGATGCTAATTTTTCCCTTTAAGTATAGTTTGCCTTTACCCGCCATCAAAACTCGGTCATTTACGAGAGTGCATTTTAAATACCCTTTTCGACTTGATATTTGTTCAGCTGTTAAGGCTGTTTTATTAAAGATTTTAGACCAATATGGCACTAATTTGGTGTGTGCCGAACCAGTTACGGGGTCTTCGTCAATACCAGAACCTGGCCCAAAGAATCGAGAAACAAAGTCAATTTTCTTTGACTTGGCTTTAGCCGTAACGATAATACCTCGTGCTTTGATACTTTTCAATGCATTAAAATTTGGTTTTAGCTCTTCGATTTCTTTTTGTGAACTGTAAACCAACATATAGTCATCCGCTGCTCTGTAAATTTCTTTTGGTTTTTTACCAATGCTCTCAATTAAGCCTTCGGGGGCCTCAGCAGGAAAAGTTTCTTGTAATGGAAAATCAAGTTCAAGCCATTTATCTTGCTTAGTTACTTTTAAAACTCCACTTTTTGAACTAAATAGAATTATATTCTTTTGGTATTTGAGAACATTGAAAATTACAAAGGCTGTTGCTAATGTGGCGTGTCCACATAAGTTTACTTCAACAGTAGGAGTGAACCAGCGAATTTCGAACCCATCGGTATTGGGTACAAAAAAGGCCGTTTCTGAAAGGTTATTTTCGAGTGCAATGCGTTGCATCAAATCATCGGCTAACCACGATTTTAGAGGAATTACCGCCGCAGGATTACCGCCAAATAGTTTGTCGGTGAAAGCATCTACTTGATAAATAGGTAATTGCATGAGAAGAATTTACGATTATTTCGATTGACGATTTACGAATGATTTCCATTTCAATAACAGACAATACTGTAAATCGAAATGATTTTTTAATTATGGTCTGATATAATGCAGAAAATTTAGTTTTTCTTAGCAATTAAGTTTTGTTTAGTCAAGAAAAGCATCAAGAAAATCACGCTTAATAGATAGATGATATTTCGAGAATCTATCAATCCTCTGCCGAGTGCTTCATAATGATAACCAAGACTTAAAAAAGAAATGTAAAATTGAGTTGTACCACTAAAAACATTGGCAAGCTGCTGAATTCCATCATAAAAAACATAACAAAGAACAGCTCCAACTACAAATGCAACTATTTGATTATCAGTCATTGATGAAGCCCACAAGCCAATGCTTGCAAAAGTTGCCCCAAGTAAAAGCAGACCAATATAAGAGCCACTAACTGCTGCGGAGTCAATATTTCCTTTAGGGTTACCCAACTGATAAACTGAATAGTAATAAAGCAAAGTTGGTAGTAAAGCCACAAAGATTAGGAAGAAAGTAGCCAAAAATTTACCAATAATAATCTGCCATTCACTCAAAGGTTTGGTGAATAATAATTCAATAGTGCCGCTTTTGTATTCTTCTGATAACGAACGCATAGTAATGGCTGGAATCAGAAAAATAAAAATAAAAGGAGTTAATTGAAAGAAATTATTGAGGTCAGCATAGCCGTAATCGAGTACGTTTGAGTCGAAAAACCATGTAAATAGGCCAACAATTACCAAAAAAACACCAATTACGATATAGGCAACTAATGAATTGAGGAAACTATTTAATTCTTTCCGAAATATTGCAAGCATCTTTAGAATGGATAATTAACGAAAATGTTTGAAAAATAAGTTAGACTTCTAAAATTAGAAGTCTAACTCTGGTTTACTATTCTTGACAATAGCTGAAACAACTAACGAAAAAACAAAGCCGAAGAGTATATAGCCAATAACCGCAAATAAAAAAGTAAGGCCAGGCGTAGCAAATCGGGTGGCAATTTCCATTGCTTGTTCAATTTGTTCGGAAGAAAGTCCTTGTTGTTCCAGTTGTTCAACTTGCATTTCACGCATTTGTTGAATAATTGTGGTATCAATAAATGTAATATAGATATAGTTGAATATTGCAGCAATTAGCCCGCAAACAGCACTCATAAGTGTACCCAAGCCCAATCCTTCGCTAAAACTCATGAAGTTATTATTTGTGAATTTAAATTCTCTGAGTGACATCACGATACCAAATAGTAGTAAAAGAAATGGTATCCAAGATAATGCTGGGGTTTTAAAATGTCCAGTAATGTATAGTCCAACTGTATAGATGATAATCAAGATTGCACTAATTAACCCCCATTTAAGTGCAATGCGAGCGGTTGATGGTTTTTCCATTTTTTATGTTTAGAGTTAGGTTTATTGATGAGTAAATTTAACGAAATTTCTATGAAATAGTGAAAGTATGACGTCTAAATATTACAGAAACAATTGTAATGCCAACGATACAAAGTTGTTTTTTTACAATTTCATCTAATAAAACATAACCTGCCGAGGGTATTTCTTTGGCCTGATTCAGTAGCAGCTCGTATTCTTTGATACCAAAATCTTTGATATGGTTAGCTTTGATTTTCTCAATTCCTTTGATATTTTCTTGCACCCATAGCATGATTGCATGATTGTGTCCGTAAGGTTTATCAATAAACTGTACAAATAAGAAAAATACGAGTCCTGTAATGACAGCAGCTACTAAATTGGTCATGAAACCAACCGAAAAACCTTCTGTAAAGCTCAAAACTCCTAAATTATTTGCACGATAAACCCATGTAGCCACAATCACAAAAATGATATTTATTCCAAATGCGGGTAATTTGTAGCGTCCGAATGGGCTTTTTTCTAAACCATAATATTGAATAAGGGCTACTGCAATACAAACTGCGGCTGCAATAGCTCCATAAGTAAACGCGTATCTTAGTATTTTACTTTTAAGCATCTTTGGTTATTTATTGATATAAATTTTGCCTTTATTGATTACTGCTTTGGCTTTTCCTTTGAGGGTTTTACCAATAAATGGTGAATTTTTTGATTTTGATTGAATCATTTTTGACTCATAAATCCATTCAATAGTTGGGTCGAAAATGCTCAAATTTGCTTCATTTCCTTCTTTTATTGAAACGTTTTCTAAGCGTAACAACTTACGTGGAGCGGTGGTTAATTTTGAGATAATCTGCTCTATTGTAAGTTTTGAGTATGTATTTGCAACTGCAAAGGCAGTTTCGAGACCGATAGCACCAAAATCTGCCATATCAAACTCAAGATTTTTCGATTCTTCATCTTGAGGATTATGGTCAGAAACCAAAACGTCAATCGTACCATCTAAAAGTCCAGCTTTCAAAGCATCAATGTCTTCTTGACTTCTGAATGGAGGATTTACTTTTAAATTAGTATCAAAATCTCTTAAATCGGCATCAGTAAAGGCCAATTGATGTGTCGCAATATCGCAACTTACGGGAAGCCCTCGTTGTTTTGCCTGACGAATCAATTCAACACCTGCTTTGGTTGAAATGGTCGAAAAGTGCAAACAACTATTAGATTTTGGAGTGAAATTCTGTCCTAAATAATATTCAAGCAATTTTAAATCTCGCATCAACATCAACTCTTCGGCAGTTGATGGGATGCCCTTCATGCCGAGTAGTGTACTTTCGATACCTTCGTGCATTTGTCCAAAAATAGTCATTGAAGGCTCTTCTGGGCGATTCATCAACAAGGCATCAATAGGAGCGAGATATTGTAAAGTTTTTAATAAAATATCTGCATTCCAAAGGGTATGGTCACCATCTGTGAAAGCCACAGCACCTGCTTGGTGCAAATCAAGCATTTCAGTGAAATCTTTTCCTTCACAGTTTTTGGTTACTGCCCCAGTTGGATAAATGTTGATTAGTTGCGAAAGAGAAAAATTTTTAACGTAAGCAATCGCTTCTTTGGTCTGAACAACGGGCTTTGTATTTGGTAAAGTAACAATCTCAGTAAAACCACCCGCCATTGCTGCTGCCGAAAGTGTATTCAAATCTTCTTTCGATTCGTAACCAGGGTCTTTGGGCGAAACTCTCATGTCAATCCATCCTGCCGAAACACATAGATTCTCACCGCTAATCACTTGCTCAGCATTGGCTTCTATGTTGTCAGATATTTGTTGAATTTTGCTATTTTCAATCAAAATATCTTTTGTGTGTCCGTTGAGAGCGGATGAATCATCAATTATTTTTACTGACTTTAATAAAATTTTCATTTTTTAATTTGACTTTCAGACGATTGCTCGAATGTCGGATTATTAAACTTTAATGTATAATCTTGATTCAAAAATCAAAAAAAATGCCCTAATGAGGGCATTTAAGGTTATATTATATGATTTGACGATTCATGGCTTAGATAATATTTTGATAAGCTGTCGAATCCATCAAAGCCTCTACTGCTGCAAGGTCTTCAACTTCGATTTTTACCATCCAACCTTCTCCATAAGGGTCTGAATTTACGAGTTCAGGAGAGTTAGCAAGGGCTGGGTTAACCTCAAGGATTTTTCCAGCAACAGGCAAAAATAAATCAGAAACAGTTTTTACTGCTTCAACCGTACCAAAAATTTCGTTAGCGGCCAATGTTTGTCCAACCGTTTCGATTTCTACAAATACGATGTCACCTAATTCGCTTTGAGCAAAATCAGTAACCCCAATTACCGCAATGTTTCCTTCGGTAATTCTTAACCATTCGTGTTCGCTTGTGTAGCGTAAGTCAGCAGGAAAATTCATTATTGATGAAAGTTTTAAAATTTGGCTGCAAGTTACAGCAAATGTTGGAAAACAGAAAAAATGTAGCTTAAAAAGTTTTGATGGTATAAATTGAAAATAGCCAACTTTGTGAATTATCTCAAAGTTGGCTATTCTATTTTTAGTCTTGTATTTTATTCTGAAAGACTAAATCTTACATTCAAGCCGCCAGTTGTGGTTGTACGAGGGAATGAAAAGTTTGTTACGAATGGACGGTTCACCAAGTGGTCGATATAGAAATTCATCAAGATTCGTTTATTAACCTGATACGAAATTCGTGGTCCCAATTGGAAATTGTAATTTCCTTGCGTTGGTTGTGGGTCGCCATCGAGTCTTCTTTGGATACCTTTAATATCTCTTAATGTCAAGTTGAATTGAAGATTTAAGTCATTCTTCAAGGTAATCACTTGCCCATCACGCCCTCTCAACGGTAGCTTAACGTTGTTTTTCTTAAAACCAAAATTGAAAACAAAGTCGTCGCTCGAATATTCAGCAATCTGCGAATTTGAAAGATTCAAAGAAGCTCTACGTTCTTTGTTGTATTCAAATTTACCTGAAATTTTGCTCTTTGTCACAAACTGAACACCAATAAACGGAGCAAATTTTTCATCAATCGTAATCGTACTCATTACAAATACAGGAACGTATTGTCCGAGTGAATTAAGCACATCTCCATTGGGTAATGGATAACCTTTTTGTGCCAAATTAATGGCAATATTTGTTCTGTTATATTCAAGCGATGAGGTATAATTACCTACATTGAAGTTTGATGTATAACTATGATTGATAGTAATTGAACTAAAAATGCGTTTGAAAGGCTCTAAATTTGCCAAACCACTGTAATCAATTCGCCAGTTTGGTAGTGGTAAATTGATTCGGCGATTATTAGGATTGAAAGGGTTAAAGCCAATTCTTGCTCGGTCGGTTTTGCCACTATACGCCGCAAAGAAAGCAGGAATCAGAATATCTTGAGCGTTTTTATTGTAATAGGCTTTTTCGATAGCCGATAAATCATCGCCGTTTTTGAACTGTCCATAATACATCTGATTACGATACTTTAGCATATTATCAAAAACTTTGTATTGATAATTAGAACCACTATCAGTACTCATTCGTTGGAAAGCGGTTCGGAACCCCCAAAACGACATACCATAGTTACCGTTACGTACTGGACTTTTATTGCTGTAAGACCCATCTTCGTTTGCGGTGTAGTATTCTTGATACGTATCACCACGACTCATGTTACCGCTAATCTGAATTCTTAAATCTTTTGATGGCTCAATCGTTGTACGATAACTAAATTTCTTTTGTAGCGTTTGGGTAAACGGTTGGGTTTGAACAGTTGTTTTCGATAACCAACCTTTCTCGGCTGCTTTTACTTGAAAATACCTATCTTGCTGACCCATAACAAAACCTAAACCTGGGGCTGATTCATTATCGGTTGCCAAACCAAAAAATCTTGGAGTAGGCATAAATCCAGGAAGGATTGATGTTTCGGTGATTGAATAGTCATAATCAATTCCTCTTACGCTCAAGAGTAATCGAGTGAAAGTTTTTGCTAAATTACTGGTCGAAACTTCAATATTTTCGTCGTCACCAGGGTTGCGTGTAAAACGTTTTTTTACTGGGTTTGGACTATTGGCAAATCTGAGATATTTAGCTTTATTGTAGAGTTTTACAAAGTCGATTTTACCTCTTACACCTCTATCACGACCGTTTCGAATGGTATTACCGAATGGAATGTTAAATTCATCAAGAATATTCAACGAAACTGCCTGATAATTAAACTGATTATTATATTTTGCATCAGCTGTTATCCAGTCGAGTAAGAAGAATTTATCAAGCGGCAATCGATACGTCAGTCGCATTTCTTGATTGAAATTTTTCGCACGACCTAAACGTCTTAGATTGGTGAGTAATGAATCTATTTTTCTTTGAGTATTCAAATCTCCTTGTGGCTCATCAATTAATGCATTCATTGTGGCCGAATAATTTAGCAATACGCTTTTGGTAAGATTCCACTGTAAATCATACATTCTGTTCATCAAGAAATACTTCTCAAACATTGGAATAATACCATTTGTTGTTAAGTCCGAATTTCTTAATTGGGTTTTAGCAAAACTTCTATCAAAATCAGTTCTGAATGCCATTACGGTTGGTAAAGGCGAGAAATTAAAGTCTTTCAACCAATATAAAAATGGTCTTTCGAGCGATTTTTTACTTTTAAAAGGCTCCCAATTTATTTGTTTTGGCTGAAACTGATACGTAAATCCACCTTTATATTGATTGAGTGCATATTGGTCAATCAAGATATTACTTCTATTTACATTGTTTTGAGCATATGTAAACGTAAAGTTTTCAATGTCGTAGAAGTGCGATTTTGCTCCTTCTTTTGTTTTTATTTTTCTGACATTCGAGAAGTTAAAACCTCGTCGAGTATTATCATCTACCACCAATCTTCTATACCTTTCTCGTTGTGTTTGGTCGGTAATATTAGCCAAAGCAATTTCAAGAGGCATATCAGGGTCTAATGGATTGAAATGAGGTGTGACAACCTGTTTATCGAAGTTAATGAAGAACGGAATCTTTAGGCCCCATTTTTCAGGTAAAAGTTTATCTACTTCAATATTTGAGGCAATACCAATACCTTTGCCTGTATCTCGGGCTCGTTCAGAAATTTTGTCTTGAACGCCACCAAAACCATAGCCTTTGTAGTTCCCATTGACCGTTATTGTTGCGAGGTCGGCCAGTTTAATATTAGCAGCCAATAATGCTGCATCACCCGAAGTTTGGTCAAAACCATAAGCACGGAGTTCGTCCATCCAAACCAAAAATGTATTTGCCGACTCTTCAACAGATTTCGGATTTCTTACTCCAAGCATAATCGTTAAGATTGTACTTAAATCGGGGTTTCCCAGAACCGAAATATTGTACTTATTATCTTCGGTTGGCTTGGTGTATCGTACTGAAATATTTTTAGCCACTCTGTTTCGTTCGCCTTTCAAGGCTACTAATTCCTGCAGAGCAACATCAATCATGTTAGCATCGGGCCATATATCAGAGGCATCCAATGCTCCTTTTCGAGTCATTTTGAGTTGTGGAATCTCAATTTCGTAGTAGTTTTCTGTTAAATCCGTACCGATTCTGATGAATGCTCCACCAACTTCTTTTTCGTTATCAGCATCGTTTTCGGCGTGAATAAATAAGCGTAAACGCTTGTAATTTAACATATCTACACGTGTATTCTTGAAAACTGCTCTTGAATCGCCATCACGGAGATTGGTTACACCAAGAGAGATAGACTGCTCATTAAATTTGATATTGAATTGCTGTTGCGTAACGTCTTGGTCACGAATAAAACCTGGCGGAACAACATAAGGAGTTTTGCCATCTTTTACATTACAGTTTTGGCCATCATCTGAGCAACCATTTTCTTCAATACTTACTATACCGACCTTAAATTTTGCATCGTAAGGTTCTGGAACTTCTGTTAAACCCGCATTGCTTAGATTTTTATCATAAACACGATAACTATTTGATTCGAGTTGGAGCGATGCAAAACGAAGCACAACTGGCTCCTCAAAATCAGTAAGAACCGTACGCATAAAACGGATTGACTTGAAGCCATTAATATCGCCGTATTTACGTGTAAATTGTTTAATAGGAACTCTGAAAAGATACCAAGTTGCTTCGGTTCCTGGAACTGTCACTTTATCAACAATGAAACCTTGACCCACATCCATTTTGTTAGGGCGGAGGTCAATCTCATATTCGTAGAAGTTTTCAACGTCGTTGATAGTATTATCAGCGTTAATATCTTCTTTATCTGGTGTTACGGAGTTAGCTGGAGTCGCTACATTATTCGACTGCGTATTGCTTTGAGGCGAGTTATTTTCAACTCCTAAGTAGTTTTTAAAACGCTGTAAAAGGTTTTTATTTTGGGCATCGTAATCTGTATTGATGAAAAACTTAAAGTCATCACCCGATGGGTCTTTGGCTATTTCTTCATAAACACTCGGTTTTACCTTGGTTTTGATGTCTTCTAAGTACCTTTTAATGTGCGGAAAATCTTTTTCTTCGGTATTTGAAAGCCCATCTAAGCCCACATCTTGCTTTTCTCTTGAACCCGTTTGGTTATCAAAAGCATCGGTGATGAATTGCACACTCGGAGCTTTTCCCCAACGAGTTGTCACGGGTTGAGAAGTAGAACCCCCACTCGGTAAAAGCCCATTTTCAAAGTTATTTCTGCTGTCAGGAATAAAGTCTTCCGAAATATCACCTAATTGAAATAGTAGTTTTCCTCCTTTTGTATTACGTCTATTTCCATTGGGCGAACCATCACGAACAATATCAACAAATGGATTTAACATCCAAAAGGTAAGGTATTCAGTATTAGCATTCTCAAAATCATTGTCGGCCGTTATTCCACGCATCACAGCCCCAAAATTATCTTTCGGATTATTGAGGTAGCCATCACTATTCAAATTGGGATTAAAGTTATAAAGTCCTCTTTCGGCAGGAAAATAGCTAATATCAAGAATATTTAAGGGTATCGACGAATTAAAAGCTGGTAACGAACGACCCGTAAAAATCTGAGTTGGCGTAAAAGCTTTTTCGTAAAGGTTATTATTAGCCTCAGCGGTTACGTTATCGGGAAGTACACCTGCTCCAAATCCACCACTGAAATAAGTGGTTTGGTCAACGGTATAAACCGATATTTTTCCTCGACGATAATTATAGTCATAATTCGATAGACTGCCTTGAAATCTTTCAGGAGTAGATGCTGGACGCCATCGTGTTGGCTGACGAGTAAGGTCATTGATGTTTCGGGTTGATTCAAAATCATCAATCATAGCGTTGCCTCCGATACGTTTGTCATTTACTGCAGGAATCAATTTTGCATACTCGGCTGTTAGCTGAATAGATGACATTTCTTTGGTTTGAATCAAAGGAAGAGCATCGAGCATTCGGGTGATGAATCTTGAATCTTTGCGAAGATTTAAGTCAACACCTAAAATCGTATTATTGACAGGCTCTTGGCCGATTGCCACCCTGGTCAAGAAGCCAGGGGTGCTTTCACGGAGCGTCATTGCTGTGGCACCAATATGAATGTCTTTGCTCAGATTATAGTCGAGCCTCGAACCGAGCATAATGCGGCGTTGCGTATTGAATAAGTCTGGTTTTTCCCATTCAATACGAATCTGGCGAGCCGAGTTAAGAATACTTTGGTTAATGATTTTGATTTTTCCGAGTTGTGGTTCAATCGTATAATCAGCTCCTTCTTGTAATTGAACACCACCTGCAAAAATTCTTACCGATTGACCAGATGCACCCAAAGGGAGCGATATTTCAGAAGCATTGCTTGCCTGTAAGCTACCTCTAATAAAAAATTTATTTTTGGTAGTAACTTGCTGTGCATCAGCCATTGTAGTACGATACAACTCCTTGAAGACGTACTTCTCTTTCAAGATTTGCTCATCAATATCAAATTTACTTTCGAGCGTTGACCCAAACGGTTCGAGTACTGGGAAAATCATTTTCCCCATTTTCGTATCAATCGTTATGTCTTCTACAAAGTCAAAGTTTCCATCTCCGTCGGGAAGTTGAGGGTCGTTATTCGGATTCAGACGGTCGAGGTTCATGATTCTGATGAGTGGAATATTCTGTAACTTACGTCCTTCTTGTAAGTTTGGCGTATCCATTCCAGTACGGTCATCTTTATAAATGATACGTAATTGGAAACCTTGTTTTCCTACCCCTGGAGTACCGAGTGAATAAATGTTTTTCATCATCAAATTCCACATCGGGCTATTCGTACGGTTGCGAATTGTTGATGATTTGATGAGCTTCAGCATGATTACCTCGTCTTCACGTCGAGCTGAGTAATCTTCGGTCAATTCTCCGACTTTATACGTACGGCCGTTATAAGTATATTCATAAGCAACTGCTAATATTTCGTCATTACGCAGAGGAGTAACCAATGAAATATAGCCCAATTCAGCATTAAACTTAAATTCTCTTTCTGTCAATCGCTTAGAGCCTCTCAATACTTCATAATCAATACCTCTTTTCAGCCCAAGTTTAGCGAGTGTCCCCGTACTATCGTCCACTCTTCTAAAATTCGGATTATTATTTAGCTTATCGTATAAATCGGTTGCTTTGTTATCTACTACATTGTATTTACCAGCAGCATTTGGAAGCTCCCCCAAGTCTGTAAAAGCTGTCAAATTTCGCATTGATTCAATGCTATTTGTGCGGTTGGTTACATAAACCTCTAAACGAGTAATTTTTACATTTGAAAGAACCAAAGGTAAATTACGAAGAGATTTTTCGTAATTATCTCTAAAAAATTGGGCTAAAAAGAAGTGACGGTTTTCATCGTAATTATCGCATCGAATCTCAAAAGTTCTGTTTTGTGAGCCTCCATTCAAAACAATAGATTCAGTACGAGAACGCTGTTGGGCAACTACGGCGGTTACATCCAATTTCCCAAATCTAAAAGCTGCTTTAACACCCATTAAGTTTTGTACACCTGGAATCAACTGACTTTTTACAGGCATACTAATATTTCCTCCCTCAACTTTTTGTAGAATATCTTCGGGTTGATTCTTGAAATTTAATTTTAGTTGATTTTCAAAATTGAAAGCTGCTTTGGTATCAAGGTTGGTCAACACACCCAGTTTATCACCAATCTTGCCATTAAAGTTGATGTTGATTTGTTCATTAAAATTAAAGAGTGTTTGCTTTCGTTGAATAAGTGGCAGAAATGGATTATCAATAAATTGTTTGATTAGCTGAAAATCAAGCGTTACGAAGCCATTGGGTTTTAAATCGGGTAAACTACCACCAAAAATACGGTCAACAACTGGGTTTTTCTCCAATAAAGGTTTCAAGCCACGACCACTAACTGCACTTTTTCCATCCTGTAAGTTTTCGTAGTCTCTTAAAATACTACGTCTGACACTGGCATTCTGAATACTCGAATATTCATTAAAGGTAAGGGCTTGCGGAACTTTATAATCAATACGTTTGCCTGCTTTTTCACTAATAGAGATTTCTTTCGCATCGGGCGATAGCTTAAAATCTGTAACAATATTTTTAGAGTCTTTTAGATAGAAAGGTGATTGTGGTACTTTGGCCGTGTAACGATTTAAATAACGGTCTTGCCAGCGATAATTAGGTTTGCTGCCAGTGCGAGAAACAACTGTGTCTTTTTGGGGTATAGCAAGTGAATCTATCTTTGGTTTCTCAACAGTAGTCGTACTCTTTTTGCGTGTTTGAGCAAATAAGCTGTTAGTACTTATTAATCCAAAAAAGCAAAAAAGTAATAGTAAAGTAACACGATTAAGTTTTAATAGCTGTCTGAACATACAGTTTTTAGGAAATTTCAATAGGAGTATCATGAACTAAACGACTAAAACCTTGCCAATAGTCTGTGATGTCAATAATTTTAGCCTGTTTTTTTTAGTTTCAAGCAAAAGAACAACGCTGAATAAGTTTTTTATGATTCACCATCCAGCGTTATTTTATTTAATGGTTTTAACGAAGTGCGAGTTTAATGAGTTGTTCAACCGTTATATCGTTGCCTTCACGTTTTAGAATCGTGTCAATACTCTTCTCGGCAGTGGCTCTCGGAATACCAAGCATGACAAGGGCTGCCAATGATTCATTACGTACTTTGGTATTTACAGGGTCGAACATACTTGGAGTGATTCCACCAATAATATTATCCTTCTTCAATTTATCTTTCAGCTCAATGATGGTTCTTTGTGCAGTTTTAAGCCCAATACCTTTAATGCTTTGAATTGTTTTTACATCGTCGCTAACGATGGCCTGTTTGATTTCGGCTGAGGATAAAGAAGAAAGCATTACCAGTGCAGTACTTGGCCCGATACCAGATACACTCGTAAGGTCTTCAAACAGTATTTTCTCTTCTGCCTCATGAAACCCAAATAAAGTATGTGAGTCTTCTCTAACGATTAGTAATGTATGAAGTTTACAACGCTCGCCCGTATTATGCAAGGCTGCGTAGGTTTGTAAAGATATTTTTACTTGATAACCCACACCACCTATATCAATAATGACATAAGAGGGGTCTTTATAAGCAAGTTTACCGTCGAGATAAGCAATCATTCGTTATTCTTATTTATTTCACAATATTTAAACGTAGTCCTCCACTTACTTGTGGATTTAAAAAAAATGGCGAAGGCAACGCCTCCACGTATAAGCCTGCATCTACAAACACTGCCAATGGCTGATTCGGGAGTTTCAGTTCAAATCCCGCAGTTCCACTCGGGCCGAGTGATATTTTTTTTGTATGGTCAATTTTCTGTCCAATCAGAATATCTGCATAATGACTTCTATTATTTATTTGAGCTCCAAAACCATAATAAACATGTGCCCAATCTCTTCTGAAAATTTCAAGTTGCCATAGATAATGTCCTTGTATCATCAAACCAGCAGTTTTGTACTCACCTGCGTTGTATCGTCTTTGGCGATTATAGATAAAACCATACGTGCCAATATTTACATCAAATGCCCTATCGCCATTTTGGAAATATTTTCTTAGGTTAAAGCCAAGAGGTTCGCCAACTCTGAAACCTGCTGCCCAGTTATAATCATATTGAGCAAAAGTTTTGGAAGAAGCACCCAAGATAAAAATTGTTGTGAAAGCAAAAAGTAGTTTTTTCATTGTATTTTTCTATTCAAGAATTCAAGCATTTATCAAAAGTATAAAATACTGTTTATCAAACGAAATCTTGGGTAATTTTATTCAATAAAAAAGCGTCCGAACTTTCATTCGACGCTTTAATTTTTTCTTTATACCTGTTTTTACAAAACTAAATCAGTATTAACTAAAATATAATTTAGTTCGTTAATATCATCGGCATTGAGTTTTAATGTTCCTTTTACCGTCACACGGTCGTCGGTATTAAAACGCTTAGTTGATTTCTTGAATTTTATTTGTACAACTGATTCTGGGCCTGCACCTCCACAAAAGAAGCACGAGCTGTAAGGGTTTGCCGATAGTACATACACATTGGCATCAACATCTACTGGAATCATATAGCCAGTGAGCATAATCTCTTTATCCTTTAAGTTGGTAACTTTCTGACCAAAAGTAGGGTATAGGATAAACATTGATTCTTCAGCACTCCACTTTTTCTTGAAAGTTACGTCACGGAGCGTTTCCCACGTAATCTTTGTAGGCTCATCTGCATACGTAAACGATAATAGTGATAAAGCAAAAAAGCCAAGTATGAATCTTCTTGTTAAATTTTTCATTTTTTTATGGTTGATGAATATGAATGATGTTTAAAGTTAAAACCTTATTCGGTAGCCAGTGTTTTTGAGATATTGATTCTGTAAATACCGATTGATGGAATAGCCGCTGCTAAAATTCCGACTAATAACGCTCCTACAAACAAATATATTTCGCCTGTTTGTAAACTAAATTGGCTTACATCGAAATGGAATTTTTTACTTAAAGCGTTTGAAATCAAATAGATACCAATTCTGCTTAAGACGATTCCTGCGATAAATCCAAGCAAAGATAAAATAATACCTTCTAATAACAACATCAAAAACAAACGAGTTCGGCTTGCACCCATCGAAAGCATCAATGCCATTTCGTATTTACGTTCTTTCAATGAATTATACAGTGAAACAAAAACGCTGATTCCTGAAATAAGCATGATTACAGCAGCCAAAAATTGAAGCCCTTCAATTCCGATACCCAAAAGCTCAAATAAGCGATTCACTTCAATAGCAGGAACGGCAGCTTGTAGTTTTGAATTTTGGTTGATGTTTCGAGGCATCGTCATCATGCCCATTGGCGAACGAAATTTGATAATCGCACTCGTAATTTCTCTTTTTATTGTGCTGTCAGCTACCTCTTCTTCGTGGTGTTCTTCGCCTTCTTCGTGGTGCTCATCTTTGTGTTCGTGAATATTCCAGACACTATTCAAGCTTGTCAGAATCAAGTTATCAACTACTGAATTGTTGTATTCTAAAACTCCAACAACTTTATAATTATTCTCGGCATGTTTTTCACCTTCCGAATCAAGTCCGTGTGAACTTGCAAATGTATCTCCAACTTTCAAATTGGCATTTTGAGCAGTTGAAGCTCCCAAAACTACTTCCAAATTTCCTTTGAACATTTTTCCAGAAGCAATTTTGGTCTTGAAATGCTCAAAATATTTTTTGTTTGTTCCTACAATTCTGAATCCTTGATAATTATCTCCCATCGAAAGAGGAATCATTTCTTTAACCAAAGGATTTTGAGCTATGGCTGCCACATCATCTAAATATACATTACCCGTTGGATTATCAATCTGATATACCGACGATAAAATTAATTGAAGTGGACTACCTTTGGCACCTACAACCAAGTCGATTCCGCTGATATTTTTGGCAAATTTATCTTGTAATTGCTTGCCCAAGAGCATTAACAATGAAATCATTGCAATGCCGAGTGTCATCAACAATATACACAAAAAACTATTCAGCTTTTTGTCGAGTATGTTTTTCCAACTTATTTTAAATAACATCTTGTTCGATTTACGATTTTCTAATTGGTAACTGAGCGTAGTCGAAGTTTCGATTAGGGAATCGTTATTTGTTAAAGTGTAATGATATTTTTAAAATTATCCTTTAGTCTTTGGTCGTGTGTAACTATAACCAAGGCAGCTCCTATGTTTTTCGATTGATTTTCGAGCAATTGAATTACTTTTTCACAGTTTTCATCATCTAAATTTGAAGTTGGTTCGTCTGCCAAAATCACATCGGGGTTATTCATCAATGCTCTTGCTATGCTCACTCTTTGTTGTTCGCCGCCACTTAACATGGATGTTTTTTTATCGAGAAGACTCGAAATCCCTAAATTAGTTGCCAGTTTTTGAGCTTGTTCTTTTGACTCTTTTTGGTCGGCAAGGTAATTGGCCAGTAATAAATTATCCAAAACACTCAACGAACTCACAAAATGCGGCTTTTGATAAATAATACCGAGATGATTCGCACGCATCTTTGTAGCTTCTTTTGCCGAAAGCGTAGCTAATTCGTTATTATTTATTTTTATCGAACCTCCATTTGGCGTAAGCAATAGTGCTAATAAATGCAGTAGTGTGGTTTTACCAGTTCCTGAATTGCCCAGAATCAGTAATGTTTCGCCTTTTTCGCAGCTAAACGAAGGGAAATTAAATGTCTTTTTGGTATCGTACGAAAAACTTAGTTCGGAGCAAGCCAGCATTGTATCGGTTTTTTGATTCATTGTTTCAAAGATACTACATAAGCACTATTTAGCACAACAATATTTTCATTGCTTCATCAAAAAATAATCTCATCAATATGATTTAGAGCATTGCAAATCGCAATTATTTTTAATTAGATTTGTGAACTATTTTTATAAAAAATCAATTCTCTATAAAATTAGTAGATTATTTGTTTAATTTTTAAACTAAATCAAATTATGTCACTTAGATTAGGAGATATCGCACCAGATTTTACTGCTGAAACCACGCAGGGTACAATTAGTTTTCACGAATGGCTTGGCAACTCTTGGGGAATGTTGTTTTCTCATCCAGCCGATTTTACGCCAGTTTGTACGACAGAATTAGGCAAAACAGCACTGTTAAAAGATGATTTTGCCAAAAGAGGTGTAAAAGTGATTGCAGTTTCGGTGGATGATTTAGACTCGCACGGCAAGTGGGTACCTGATATTGAAGAAGTAAACGGTGTAACCGTAAATTTTCCTATTATTGCTGATGCCGACCGCAATGTGGCAACTTTGTATGATATGATTCACCCAAATGCTTCTGAGAAAGCAACGGTTCGCTCGGTATTTATTATTGGGCCAGACAAAAAAGTGAAATTGACCTTGACTTATCCTGCTTCAACAGGTCGTAACTTCACTGAATTGTTGCGTGTAATTGATTCACTTCAACTGACATCAAATTATCAAGTAGCAACTCCAGCTGATTGGAAAGAAGGTGAAGATACAATCGTTGTACCAGCGGTTTCTACCGAAGATGCAATTGCAAAGTTTCCTAAGGGTGTTAGAGTTGTAAAACCGTACTTACGTTATACTCCTCAGCCTAATAAATAAGGTTATAGAATTCAAATGTGGTGTATCCTGAAGATATACCACATTTTTTTTGAAAAATATGCCAAAATCACAACTTTCGACTACTAAACACGTAAATCGTTTTAATCCTACCGCATTTTATTTACTTTTGCACAATATTTGCAATATCATCTACATTGTTAGATTTATACTTGCTATTGGGTTTAATGAGAAAGAAAAAAAAAATGAGTCTTTGGGAAAAATTCCTCAATCAACTTTTTTCCTTGCGTGGACTCTACATTTTTATTGTAATTGCACTTATTACTTTATACCCAGTGTATGTAAGTGATGGCCAACGTTGGACTTATATTGAAAGTTTTGGTATAAAATTACCTCTTAGATACACTATTCATGGAATCGATGTTTCGCATCATAACGAGCAAATAGATTGGCATAAAGTAAAGCACAGTATTGAAGATAAAGTAGATATTAGTTTTTGCTTTATAAAAGCCACCGAAGGAAAAGACCTTAAAGATGAGGATTTTTCCAAAAATTGGCGAGAATCTAAAAAGACAGGCTTAATTCGTGGTGCATATCATTTTTATGTTCCGCGAGCGAACCCCGTTGAACAAGCCCAAAACTTTATCGAATCAGTTGTATTAGAAGAGGGTGATTTTGTGCCAGTTCTTGATTTCGAGATTCAAGGAACTAATAGGAGAGTAAGAGCCAGTTTGCTCGAAAATGTAAAGACCTTCATCAATATTATAGAAAACCATTATGGTGTAAAGCCTATTATTTATACCAATGGACACATCTACAAACAGTATATAAAAGGAAACTTAGACAAATATCCCCTTTGGATTTCAAATTATGATAGCCAAAAGTTAGAGGGATATGACGACGCCCGATTAATGATATGGCAACATAGCACCGATGGCAAAGTTGACGGTATCAGAGGAAATGTTGATTTCAATGTTTTTGTTGCCTCAAAAAGTCATTTAGACGATATTTGTATAAAATCAAAGGATTAGTTATTGCATAACTGGTTGTCGGTGGATTTGTTACTGGCGAACTACGAAGCCACTTTTCCAGTAATTAATTCTTTAGTAATCAGTCATCCAATTTCCCAGTAACCAGTTTACAAGTAACTATCAAAGAAAATATGCTTAACTCAACGAATTTTACTCAAACGCCTGCTTTCAAAAAACTTAAAGCTCACCACCGTACTATCAACAAAAAGCACTTAAAAGAGTTATTTGCTGAAGACAAAAATCGTTTTAAGAAATTCTCAATCAAGTTTAATGATATTTTACTTGATTACTCAAAAAATAATATCAATCGTCGAACAATCGGATACTTAACCGATTTGGCAAAAGAGTGCGATTTGTCAGGTGCTATTGAGCAAATGTTTACTGGCGAAAAAATCAATCAAACAGAAAATCGTTCAGTGCTTCACGTAGCGTTGCGTAATCGCTCCAATGCTCCAATTTTAGTTGATGGCAAAGATGTAATGCCAGACGTAAACGAGGTTCTCGAAAAAATGAAAGAGTTCTCTGGAAAAGTTATTTCAGGAACTTGGAAAGGTTATACAAATAAGTCAATCACTGACATCGTAAATATTGGTATCGGAGGTTCTGATTTAGGCCCTGTCATGGTTACTGAGGCTTTGAAACCTTACAAAAAGAAAAATATTAATATTCATTTCGTATCGAATGTTGACGGAACGCACATTGCCGAAACTTTGAAGAAAGTAAATCCTGAGACAACCTTATTTATGATTGCCTCAAAGACTTTCACTACCCAAGAAACAATGGCAAATGCCCATTCGGCACGTAATTGGTTTTTGGCAACTGCTATAGATAGTGAGTATGTAAAGAAACACTTTGTGGCCATTTCTACTAATCAAAAAGAGGTTGAAAAATTTGGTATCGACCCAGCCAATATGTTTGGTTTTTGGGATTGGGTAGGAGGGCGTTACTCTCTTTGGTCGGCTATTGGTTTATCTATTGCCTGCACGATTGGTTACGAAAACTTTGAACAATTACTTTTGGGAGCTCACGAAATGGATAATCATTTCCGTAGCACTCCTTTCGAAAAGAATATTCCTGTTATTTTGGCACTTTTAGGAATTTGGTATAATAATTTCTACGGTGCAGAATCACAAGCAATTTTACCTTACGACCAATATTTACACCGTTTTGCTGCCTATTTCCAACAAGGGGATATGGAATCAAACGGAAAATATATTGACCGAAATGGTAATAAAGTTGATTATCAGACTGGCCCAATCATTTGGGGTGAGCCAGGTACCAATGGTCAACACGCTTTTTATCAATTGATTCACCAAGGAACAAAGTTAATTCCTGCTGATTTTATTGCTCCAGCTATTTCACATAATCCACTTGGAGAGCATCATAAAATGTTATTATCTAACTTCTTTGCTCAGACTGAAGCTTTGATGAATGGAAAAACTCGTGAGGAAGTCGATGCAGAATTGACGGGAAAATCAAAAGAAGAAATTGAAAAGATAGCTCCTTTCAAAGTGTTTGAAGGTAATCGCCCAACTAATTCAATTTTAGTGAAGAAAATCACACCAAAAACATTAGGTAGTTTGATTGCAATGTACGAACACAAAATTTACGTGCAGGGTATTATTTGGAATGTCTTTAGCTTCGACCAATGGGGGGTAGAGCTTGGTAAACAATTGGCAAATAAAATTTATCCAGAGTTAACTGATAGTGAGCCAATTGAAAGCCACGATAGTTCAACAAACGCATTAATCAATCAATATAAGAAGTGGAGAAAGTAACTTTTTCTGATTCTTGCGTCTCAATAAAGGCTACTCAATCGAGTGGCCTTTATCATATAGTAAGATTACGACTGATATAACGATATATTGTGTTACAAATGTACAATTACATTTTTTTTAGCCGATTATAAAAAAAAATAAAAATACTTTTGGGCTTTTGTTTGCGTCTATGTATTTGTAAGTGATTGATAATTAGTTTTTTATAATTTAAAATCTTTTTCATTTTTTTTTGAAAAAATAAAAATTACGGAATTTATAAAAAAAAGTGTCGTTTACATTTGGAAATTACAAATGCGTATTATACCTTTGAAACATCAAGTAAATATGCTTTCCTAATTAATATAACAAGTGCCTGAACGAAAGTTCAAACTCGAACCCAAAAAAAGTAAAGGTAACCAGCTATTGAGAGAGGTGTTTTTCACAAAGCAGTTTTACACCTCCCTCTCAATAGTTCAGTGAATCTAAGATAATGGACTTACGTGCTTTTTTACATATCCAGTTTTTGGTGTTCCTATTCTTCTTCTTTGGGGGCATTAATTCTTATGCAACAAAGTACCACAATGATATTCCTCTTGTTCCGTATGAGATTAAATTTGCTGATGTAACCTTTCAACTCACTGATGTTACTCGGTATTTAGTTCAAAACGAACTTAAAAACATTCAAGCAGATAAGAATAGTCTTCGCCAGCAACTCGATAAATTTAATCTATTTCTACCAGTAGTTGAACCAATTTTAAAGGAAAAAGGCGTTCCCGATGATTTTAAATTCTTACTGGTATACAATAAATATCAATCGAGTATCGAAACATCAACATTTCTGGAGGCAGGTGTTTATTGGTGCTTAGATAGAGAGAAAGCTGATGATGTTGATTTAATTGTTAACGACCAATTAGATGAACGAAAGCATTTAATCGCTTCAACAAAAGGTGCAGCTATTTGTTTCAAACGTAATCAGGTACTGTATAGAAATTGGGGAGCAACGCTTTTTTCGCACATTGCTGATAAGAAAATTCTTACGTTGTTTGAAATAAATAAAAAATGGGCTGAAAATCCTTACATTTTGTTGGATAGCCCATCTTATTCAGCAATTTTACAGTTTTTAGCCTATAAAATTGCTATTGAACGTGAATTCCCGAATTATAAGCCAAGTGTTCAAAAAATCGTTTATGAGTACCCTTATAGTAAAGGAAAAACTTTAAGTAGAATAGCTGTTGACCTAAAAGTAGAACCTGAAACTTTGGCCGAGTATAATAAATGGCTCAACTCTCAGAATGTACCAGATTCAGATTGTAAGGTTTTAGTGGTTGTACCTGCAGAAAGATACAGTGAAATTAGGACTTTTGCTGAATTATCAAGAAGAACAGGCTTACCTGCAAAAGATTTAGGTTTCCCGATTTTAAAGAGAGAAGACAAAATCGCAAAAAATAAAGGAAGAGGTGGGGCTTTTTATTTAATAAACGAAATTGAGGGTTTACAAGCTGATATGTGTGATGTACCTGTGACGATGGCCTACAAAGCAGGAATTTCAATTGAGCGTTTTGCAGAATATAATGATATGAAAGAAAATGACTTGCTTAGAATTGGGCAAGTGTATTATATTGAACCAAAAGCAAGTAAAGCAAGTGTGCCGTTTCATGTAGTAAGAGAGGGCGAAACACTTTGGGATATTTCGCAGATGTATGGGGTAAAGCTTGCTAATTTGTTAAGTTATAATCGATTTGAAACAGTTCAGCGTTTACAAAGAGGAAGAGTAATTTGGCTACAAACTACAAGACCTAAAAGTAAACCAATTGAGTATATCGAAATGCCAGACGAAATGGCAGAGGTGGAAGAGATGATGGTAACCACAAAGCTAAGCAAGGTAGTAAAGGAAGCTATCATAAAAGATACAGCTCAAACAGTTAACAATGGAAGTTCAAAGGATATTGATTTTTCCAACTTATCATTAAGCCAAGAAATTGCTAAGGAACAGCAATCAAAGCCTGTTAATAAAAATGATATTGCATCAACTAAAAAGGAATATCCCAAGGAAATAAATTTAGAGTCCTTACCGCTTAGCCAAGAGATTGGTAAAGGTCAGCAACCTAAATCGTTAAATAAAAGTGAGGTTCCTACATCAAAGGTAGAACTTCCAAAGGAAATTGACGTAAATTCATTACCTTTAACGCAAGATATTAGGAAAGAATATTCTAATAACATAACTTTGCCGAAAAGTGCTGATAATAAGGTAGTTAATGCTGAAAAAAATCAAGAAGAAGAAGAAATTGTAACTTGGGATAAACAGAATTCTACAAAAAATAAGCCTTATTCGGTAGAAGTTACTGAACGTGAAGAGAATAAAAATTTCTTGAAGCATATAGTAAAAAAAGGAGAAACTCTTTTCAGGATTGCAGTCAATTATAATGTAGAGGTATCGGAATTGTGGGTTTGGAATAATTTGACAAGTACCATTGTTGATACAGGTACAGTACTGAAAATCAAACGTTAGTAAATAGTATAGATTCACTCAATAGCTCGGATTAGCTTCTGCCATTGGCGGGAGCTAATTTTATTTACCCCCACAAGAAAATTTATTTCTCTACCTTTTTGGATGTTTATCTTAGAAAACCGTTGTTTAGGAGTGAAATCTTAACCCTCAGCAATTTGAACAATGGTTTTGCGTAAAGGTTTTCCAAATTTGCGATATAACTCTGCTTGCTCATTTCTGAAAAAACTCCTACTATTTCGCAGTAAACTTATTCACAAAATATTATTTGAAAAATGAAAATTACAAATTGACCTAAGTGATTAATTGTAATTGTTTTATGGATATTGGTAAACTTAAGAAAATTCATTATTTATAAGCTGATATTCTATGTATTTACCGTATTTTTAATTTGAATTGTTTTGTAGTTAAGTGCAAAACGAGCAACAAAAGCCATGGCACACCATCGACCATAATCGTATGGCATACCCATTGTAAAGTTTTGGATGAAAGTAGCCAAAAAGAAGTAGGCAAGCATTAATGTAAAATCACAAGTCGGATTGAAAATTTCTTTCCAAATCCATCTTAAAATGACAAGATGAAAGACTGAAAATATAAGAAATCCTACTATTCCTAAGTCATGAAACATTTCGATAAATGGTGAATCAACATAGTAATCTTGATAACCATGACCGAAGAAAACAGGAAACCAATTATTCTTCTCCACGTTTCGGTTGAAGTTTGTAAAAACCTTTGTAATATTTACCACACGGGTAGAGGCAGAATCGTCAACAGTTGCTTTTACACGAGAAACTGTTTCAGAATCTGTAAAAAAGCTGGTAAAAATTTTACTTAATCGCTCTGTAATTATATCTGTAACAAAGAAAAAGTATTCTTTGTAGTGAGAATTATTCCAAATAGAAATTCCCATGTAAACTAACACTAATAAAATGATAAAACCTTGCCAGCCCGTGAGCCATTTAAGTATTTTATAAATATTATGAGCCTTGATATTTGAAATAAAATAAAGGAAAAAGAATGCACCAGTGACAAGAATCATGGCCATTGCTTGGCATAACCCCACCACAATTAGTAAAATACCAACTGAAGCCATTGTGGCAATTCTCCATAAAAGACGTTTCTCACTTCTTAATAATATTACGCCCGCCACAATTCCGATGTATGCACTTTTGGCATAGATATGTGGATTTCCCATAGACGCCATCCCTCCTTCATCCCCAAAGCTGATAGCCGCACGCATTCCAAACATATAAGCTGGGTTTCGGGCTATGTAATAAAGTAGGCTGATACCTCCGACAGTACAAAATATTAGCGTGAAATATAGAAACGTAGATTTTAGAGTATTGATTGAAATGCCAGCAAAAATGAACATTGCCGTAAGAAACACAAGTTGATTACCAATTTCTATGGGGGTATTAGTAAACCACCCTCTGTTTGGGGCATAAGTAGCCAAATACAAGAGGGCCATCATTCCATAGAGAATACACATCAAATAACCAACAGTATTGGCTTGATAAAGTTTTTTGGGATTTAGTGGAAATGCAATCAATAAACTTACTATAGCGATACCAGCTGTAAAAACAGTACTTCCAGGGGCAAGTTTTAATCCATCTCTGAAAAAATATACAATTGGTAAGCCCCCAAAGAAAAAACTGAGTCCTATACTTTGGCGATACTTATTAAATTTATTGAATAGCCAATCAAGGTAAATAAACATTTTGATACTTTTTTTTGCAAATATACCTCTCTGTTTTGGTAATTGCAGTTTATTGTTGGATAATTAATCATTTGAGCCTTAAAATTTCTTAATTTTGAAGCTGTTTTAACGGCAAATACTTTTTGATTTGTATTTGCGTTTAGAATTTACATCAAATAATTTTCTTAATAGTCATTTTTACTCGAAAACCTTTTTTGCATGAAAATGCTCATAATTCACCAGTTTTTCTGGGCTCATTATAAAGCAAAAATTTATACAGAACTTCAAAAAGTTGTTGATAAACATCCCGGAGATGAACTTTTAGTACTTCAAACTGCCTTGAATGAATTTACGAGAGCCAAAATCGGTAATCTCGATTATAGTATTCATCAATACAATGTAAAAGTTTTATTTGAAGACTATTACGAAAATACTACTATATGGCAACGAGTGAAGAAATCAATTTATTGGGTAAATAAGTTTAAACCTGATGTAATTAATTTGCCAGGCTATTATGAGCCTGCTATGAATATTGTGCTTTTTTATTGTAGAATGAAGGGAATAAAAGTAGTTATTTCTGCTGATTCGACTGAAGGTGATAATCCGAATATCTGGTGGCGTGAAGCCTTAAAGAGCTTTGTGGTTAAAAAAGCTCAAGGTTTTTTCTGTTATGGTTCTAAATCTGCTGAATATATCTATAAACTTGGGATGAAACCAGAGCATATCTTGGTAGCTAATAACTCGGTTGATAATGATAGAGTTGCAAGTGTTCATGCAGAAGCTTTGAAAACGCGTGATGAAGTAAAACAATCATACAAGCTACGTAAATATAATTTTATTTATGTAGGAAGACTCATTGGTGTAAAAAATTTAGATAATTTATTGTCAGCATACAAGCCTTTGGCTGATTCTGAATGGGGGTTAATTGTGCTGGGTGACGGGAGCGAAGAAACTAAACTCAAGAAGTATGCTACTGATAACAAGCTTGATGGGGTTTGTTTTATTGAAGGTCAACCATGGTATGATGTACCTAAAATTTTGGCATTAGCAGATGTATTTGTATTACCGAGTTATTCTGAACCTTGGGGATTGGTAGTAAACGAGGCAATGGCCAGCGGACTACCTGTAATAGTTTCTAATAAATGTGGGTCGGCTTTTGATGCGGTTTTGGAAGATGTCAACGGATATACCTTCAATCCTTATGATGTTGAAGAACTGACTTTTAAATTTAAAAAGTTTGTTGATAATCCTGAGAAAATTGTTCCTTTCGGACAAAAATCAAAGGAAATTATAAAACGTTTTTCGCCCGAGCAAGTTGCTCAGGAAATGTATGATGGATTTAAAAAAGTAGTCTATGAAAATAAGTAGAGAAAACAACTTTGACCTTATTCGTCTCATGGCTGCTTTTCAGGTTTTGATTTGGCATGGTTCAGTGCATTTTGACCTATCAGAGAGACTTTATAATATTTTGGTGGTCATCTATCATTTTCCAGGAGTTCCAATTTTCTTTACAATAAGTGGCTTTTTAATAAGTTTTTCATTAGAACGAAATAATTTTAATTTAAGGCAATATTTTAAGAACAGAAGTCTAAGAATTTTTCCAGCCTTGTGGGTTTGTACAATTCTTACTGCGATTCTACTTTTTGGTTTTGGAAGAATAGGGAGCGTGAAAGATTTCTTAACTTGGTTCATTGCTCAAATTACTTTTTTTCAATTCTACGCCAGCGAATCTCTCAAAACTTGGGGTACAGGGCATCCGAATGGTAGTTTGTGGAGCATTGCAGTTGAATTGCAATTTTATTTTGTTTTACCATTTATTTTGTATGTAATCAATCTTTCAAAAAGTAAATGGAGCATCAACCTATCGCTACTCGTGTTTTTTTTACTTTCAATTTTTATAAAGTATTTCATTCACAACAACGCATTTATTCTACAAAATGAATTATATGTTAAGCTACTCAATAATACAGTTTTGATATACCTGCATTTCTTTTTGACAGGCATTGCGATTTATAAAAACTTTGATTGGTTATTACCTTATTTAAAAGATAAAGCACTTATTTGGCTG
>JACCDQ010216605.1_pt1 | contig 41470 bp, 74 predicted proteins | sample 7446031 | NCBI WGS metagenome assembly JACCDQ01 (sample SAMN15323442, study PRJNA562643) | freshwater metagenome | isolation source: river surface water | place: USA:Blue River Watershed | collected 2017-08-17 | reverse complement strand
CTTCTCTATAGCCACAGCATCTTGTAATTGCTCAACTTTGTTATCAATGCTTTGTTTATTGTGATTCATGTTACGCCTCCACCGTTATCCATCCAGAACACTCTTTAAATGCGGTCATTCCGCCATCATAATACTTGTTAATTGACCGTACTAATTGCTCGTGTGTCAATTCTTCTATTTGCTCTTGGTCGTATTCATCATCGAAGCATTCTAATAACCAATCTTTCATCTCTCTATCTAGTGTGCTCATATTACCCTTATTGTTAAACATAGCTTTGATATCTTACTCAAGCAACCTACTCTTCTTTCACTCTTGAGGAGCTTATCACTCAAGGCTAATCGTTTTCTCTTGCTTATACCACCTAATATAACACATGGTATAATTATACACAAGCAAAATACTCTGAGGCGCGAAATTAAAATAAAAAGTTGACAAGTAAAGCGTTTGATATGTTAGGATGTCGATATAATCAGTCTTGAACAAAGCCACGCGCCGGCTATAGGCGCTACATATATGTATTAGGTATCTAACAAGAGTAAGGATATGGCAGGTTTTCCATCTAAAGCTAAGGGTAATCAAAAAGGTGAAGTTGCTAAACAACCTAGACCAGGTATTCCGCTTGATAAAAATCAAATACTCGAACTCATACCCAAAACACATGGCAACCTATCGCGTATAGCTGATGCATTAGGTACTACTCGCGGTACTGTTAGACGAAGATGCGATAATGACCCCGAACTCAAAGCAGCTTTAGAAGATGCAAGAGAACGCGTGATTGATGAGCTAGAAGAGAGTGTTTGGGATAGAGCACAGAATAGTAATGATACAACTCTTCAACTCTTCCTCCTAAAGACTCAAGCTAAACATAGAGGTTATGAGCAAGATGAAGCTAAGAATGCAGCTAAAGACATAGCTACAGCAGCATTTGACTTCATCATCAACAAGTCTAAGAACCCAGCTGAACCCTCTTAGAGCACTGTGTGAGCAGGGTGAGTAAAGTAACTAACTGACTGGTTGGTTACGATACCCTTGGTTACGCATGAGCTAGGGTCCCATCCACCTCGATCCAAAACCAAAGATGAGGGGTGGGGTAGTGTCCTTAAGTAGAACCGGTACTATCATTATCATTATCCCACGTCCGTGTCACATTCACTTCACTTTCTCAACTAATAAAAATCTTTTCACATTATGTGGTGATGTCTACATAGGCCTTTTCAAAAAATTTCTTACCATATAAATAAAGACCTTTACGAGGTGAATATGGAAGAAGATGAGTATGAGGATTATGATTATGACATAGACGCGCCTGAGCCTTGTGAAGAGGGGGAGTGTGGGTGTCGTTGTTGTAGGGTGAATCCTTGTGGTAGGTGTTTTGATTGTTTGGGGATGTCGTGGTCTGACTTTATGTGAGTTAACCGGAAATTCCGGACAGCTCAAAAAATTCTTTACTACTAATCTTTTTTTTAGATATACAGGTGGAAAAGAAGAATTCTAAAGGGAAACCTATGCCTAAAGATGTCAAAGCTTTGATTGTAGCGGATGAAGTTGTGAGTGATGATTTAGAGAGAATAATCCAGAGGGTGGGAGCGAAACTTCAGAAGTTTAATGAGCAGCAGAGTAGCATCAAGAAGGTAGAGGAGTTTAATGCTTTGAATGATTTGATGAAGCACTACGACATGGTGTTGCGTTTGCTTGAGATGGCAGAGTACATGATGAGGAAGAAATGGTAGCTATTAGGAATGGGTTTGTTAGGGGGATAGATGGGAATTGGTTTAACCTATCTAAGATTGCTTTCTTTTCTATAAGGGCAGAATTCCCTCTTGGAGAATCTATGACCCATAGAGTAGTGGCTCATTTTGATAATGGTGGAGAGGATTACAACGAGGAAGAGATTTCCTACGAATATTATGACTCAGATGAAGCGCAATGTTTTCTTGATGACATCATGGGGTACACGGGTGATTAAAGGATTAAGAGACGCTCAGTATCGATTTAATAGAATCAAGAGCTTGCAGTTACAGGAGATGGATGTGCCGACGGTTAGATGGGTTATTAATGAGAAGGATATAGAGCGAAGGCGCAAAGAGGTGGAGTTGAATAAGCTTTACAAAGATGCGTACCTAGCATGGGAAGGAGTTCATGAGAATCAAGACTATCAGAGGTTTGGTTCGAGTCCGGTAAAGGGTGCATATTGGGAATTCCGATACCCTGAAGGCCCTTATGTGTGGAAAGACCACATTGTTAAGAAGCCGCGACGTGTGAAAACCACACAAGTGATCCCTCCGGAGATTAGAGAGTATTTCGATCCACTACTTTTAAGTAAGCCTGTGCCCACGATGGTCTTTAGGAGATTTGGTAATCTATTACCTCCTGAGGAAGAATTAGACATTTTAGTAAAAGCTTTACTTGGATTTCCCAGGCCGATGGGGTATAAACAGGGGAATCATAACGCGATTCTAAATGACTCGTGGACGATAAACTTAAGATCAACAATAGAAGAGAGTGAAAATATTATGATGGATGCATTCCTTAGAGGGTTTGATGGTCAAGCCGAACAATTAAAGAAAGCGTGGGAGGGTAAGCAAGTGGTTGGCGTAGATGTTAGCGACGAGCTAAAAGACCTATTGAAGGTCTATACTGATGCTGAAGAGCATCTAAAACAAAAGGAATCTAGTGCGCTTCAGCTTTTAGAAAGCTACGCGAAGAAGTACTTAGATGCCAAAGAAGAGAGAGTTAAAGTTTCTAAGAAGCTCGAGGCTCTTAAGAGTAAAATGGCTGCCGGCCAGTCTTGCCAATCTTGTGGTGAAGACCATGATGAAGATGAAGAGGATGAAGAAGAATAAACCTATAAGGAGTTGAATATGGAAAAACAATATTTATTGCTTTGCGGAGAGCAAGCAAAAGCAGCATTAGAAGCAGTGTTAAAAGGCGTAGAGTTCCTTGAAGTTCAAGGCATGAATCTTAATGGTGAGAACAAACTCAACATCTTGGTGACTCCTGTGATTCCTCCAGTGAATCAAGCATATGTAGCGCCTCAGATGCCAGTGCCTCCTCCTCCAGCTGATGCGCCTGTTGATGCGCCAGTTGCGGATGAAGCGAAGCCTGCGTAATGGAGATTCCGTTTAGCGTGAAGCTATGGTTTTACTGCGCTGCGCTATTCATTGCCGCTTGTGTATTTGAATGTCAGTACCAGGCGGTTTTGAAGTATTACCCTAGATTGACTAGGTGGGAATTTATAATTCTCATGGACAAGATAAGGATTACGCCTGAGGGAAATTAATGTGTGAATGTTGTGGCGGCGACTGCCGATTGTGTAGAGGAGAAGAAGTGAAACAACCATTAAATGAAGCCTATGGAAATGACCTATTAGAGGCTTACCAAAAAATCAGCGATACCTTCGATGACTTCACCCAGCTGATGAGAAAACGTGTGCCATACGAGAGTTGGCCAAAACACTTACAGATCGCAGGACTCGATCCTGACTCACTTGGGCCAATAGATCCCCCAGGAACGAAGATTAAAGGGTTCGATAAACGTCCGGATATGGTTCCAATTCCGGACTACACCGATCATACATCGAACCATTTGATTTCTAAGATCCAGGATATGGGTCGGATCGAGGAAAAGTTACTAACTTTGCTTGATGATGAGATTTTTGAGAAAACTAATAAGCATTCGCCTTATTGGCATTCAAAAGATGAGGATTCTGCGGACAAATTGGACGATTTACGCAGAAAATTCTCCTGTATGCACGATAACCTATGGGATATCATTAGCATCTTAAGGAGAAACCAGGCAGAATTTGAGTGATTAGTGATCTAGGCAGTGCGGCCGATGCACAATGTCTGGTCTGGTATTTACTGCCAGTTTAAAAGATGAATAGCCGTAGTCCTCAAGCGCTTGGGGTTCAGACGCGCCAGACTGATTACTAAATAGGAGTACGAATCGTACTCGCTATGTTTGTCCGGAGCTTGGGAAGAAACGGATCGTGCTGGGCGAGTCACGTTAAACTGCCTTCGTTTTGCTGGATTGGCAGAGTGGCTTATTGCGTCTAGGATCGTAGATCTTAGAGTACCTGGGGACTAGTCCTACGTATCGTACGTTCAAATCGTACATCCAGCTTACTTTTCTAATGACTTCTTCAAATTATGAAGCTCGTAAGATAGAACGCATAGCGCACGAGCGATATTGAACCCTTCTTTCAGATATTCAGGCAATTCTTGACCTTCATTGACGGCGTAAAACGCTTCAACTTGGTCTTTATGCATGGCGTCAGCAACATCAGCATGACGAGCGAAAGTCTCTGGAAGGTTTTCCAGGGCGTATTTGTTAGTAGGGGACTGCTCTTCCATATTTACCTGCTCTTTTTTTATCACCAGCTTTAGTGGAATTGGTTTTAGGGGTTAAGCTCTTTGGTTTTGGAGCTTTAGTCTGCTTACTTCCAGTGACAAACTTAGCTACTGGATCTGATTTGCCTTTAGCCATAACAATCTCCTTGTTTTCTTTACTTTTAGTGGTTAAGATGAGTTTTTGTAAAGTATTTATTTGAGGGACGTATGTCTGAGCTTAATCCAATGCCAAATCCAGCCGATCCACTAGATCCAATGTATTTGTTCATTGATGAGCAGCCTCCTAGTCCATATCCTAATAATCCAGACTCATCATTGAGTCACTTTACTGTAAGGCAATTTACTCCTGAAGCAATAACCGCAGCATTTCCTGTGGTTGTCACTAAAACAGCACATGGATTCCAAAATGGACAAGCTATTAGAGCGACTCAATTTATTAGGATGCCTCTCGCCTCAGCTACAGGAATGGAGCAACTCAATAATAAGCTTTTCTACATCCAGGGAGTTACCACTGATACTTTTTATCTCGCTGATAGGAATACTATTGGGATTGATGGTCGCAATTTTACTCCATATGTGGCAGGGGGACAATTTACGTTAGTGGGACAAGACTTGCCAATAGTGAATCCGTCGGAATTTCCACCGCCTCCGACTCCTCCGACTCCTCCATACCCTCTATAGCATCTACGTCAATTAAGCATTCTAAGTCTAATTTAACCTTGTCTAGGTTCCAAATGCATCCGCTTGCGCAATCCCATGGATAATACCACGTAGTTTCGCCTGCATTGCGACATCCCCATTGGTAGGGGGCTATGATGATTCCATCGTATTCAGCCTTTACAAGGCTCCATTTGATGGAATACACATAGGGAGGACGGCTGGGATCTTTTACATGCCGACCAAAGTCAAAAGGATCGTTAGCATGGTATTCTTTAGAGAAATTGAGAATATCATCAGCGTTCTGGAGCCAAAGGATTTTAGCATCTTTAGCAACATGAACCCTGTATTTATGGCGTAAAGCTCCAATTCTAAACTTCTCACTTACGCACCAGTCATACCAATTGGTGTCTTCTTGAAGGTGAAAATCCTCAACGCTAATCCATAAACCACAAGGTTTCATTGAACCCTCTTCCGGCCAATGTTCTTTGTATCGGTCATAGAATTCAGCGACAAGTTTGCTTATTGGCTCTCGGGAATAGTGATAAAGTTTGGTTGGGAGCTTCATAGAATGATCCGGATTGGTTTATTAACTGGGTTGTAATCAGCATCCATGATGGTGGCATTGACGTGGATTATACCGTTAACAACTACCTTTCCAGGACTTTCATGAATATGTCCAAAAACGTGGAGTTTTAGCTTTTTCAAGCGATGATCGATGGTGTTTCTTAACTCTTCGCATCCTGCGAATTTACCATTGTTTGCTCGGCTAGAGAATCTTACTTCGTCTTGGATTCCCATTGGAGGGCCGTGGGTGATCAAGATCTCTGTGTCATCTGGAATGAGATCCCACATAGCTTTAATATCGTCACCTCGATTCTTCATGAAGTGCCAGTCATAGAAGGTTGGTGTCCAGGGAGAACCCCAGATTTTAAAGCCTTCAAACTCACAACCTGAATCGCATAGATACTCGAATTCATCCGCGCCCATCCCAGAAAGATCACGGGCCATCTCCCTAGGTACACGCTTCTCAAATGCGCCATCGTGATTTCCTGCGATTAGAATCTTTTTCTTGTATGTCTGACGCGACAACCACTCGAAGAAACTGGCATATTCATGCGGCATGTCTCTTCCAGTTAAATCGCCAGCGACGATCAAAAGATCGCCGCCAGTGAGTGGTGGTTGAAACCCATGAAGGTCTGAAACACAGTCAATAATCATTTCTTCTTAGGAGCCTTGTCTTTAGAAGGTGATTTAGCTGGTTTATGAGTTTTTCCTCCGCCGTGGTCTACGCAACCGCTTTTATCGATTGTGTATGTACCAGTACCTGGATTAACTGTGACACAAGCATAGGAACTTGAGACTACCATTAAGCAGCCAGCTAGTAATAAAGGTAGAAATCTCATTAGGCTTTCTCCTTTATAATTGATTCTAATTCATCATGAATCTTATTTAAGACTTCATTTTGTGTGTTAGTTGCTTCTGTTTTTACATATTCTTTAAGTTTTAGTAATCTCTTAAAGAAAAGAAGCAATTCAGGGGATGCCTGTTGTTCTTGTAGTTGATCCATAGTTTTTCCTTTGGTTATTTGTATTTTGACGGACAGTCAGGGTTACCACAAGGTTTACCGATTGGCCAATAGTTGTAGCAATAAGGGCATTTCCACTTACGCTCATATTCCATTTTGTATCCTGGCCCAGTCATTGACTTTGACAGGTTGGCCTCATATGCGAACATCCCTGTCGCATCTCGGTTGATGGAGTGGGTTACTAACCAAACATTGTTTCCAACGTGGATGTAAAACTCATCTCCCATTGTGTTCGCCTTGAACGAATCGGCATCAATATACATTTTGTCTTTGATGTGAAGACCGGCAGCACTTAAGCCACTAAAACAAGTCAGCAACATCATCATAAGGAAAACAATTCTATTTCTCATCAGTCGACTCCCTTTTCTTAATTTCTTCCATTAATATTTCAAAGAACCTATCTTTTCGACGACGTTCTTCTTGATATTGAATCCAATGCCCCACGCCTATGCCAAGCAATATTCCAACGCCGACGTTAGTTAAAATTTGAAGGTTTAAAGTTATGCCTAATATTATGAAACCGGCGGCGAAATAATGCATGGCTAGAATCATGGTTACCTCGGCTGTGCTGGACCATTTGGGCCTTTCGGAGGTTGTGGTGGATAGTCATCTGGCACACCAGGGCCATTCGCAGCTAGTAGTAAAGCTAAACACATCAGCAAGGATGCTATTTTTTTTGTCTTATCCATTTGGTTCCTTTTTTATCTATGAAGTAGTCTTGCTCGGCCACCTGAATCGTAATGGTGTATACCGGCTCTTCTAGCCCTTCATGGTAGTTTATTTTTTTGGGGAATTGGTCAATTGGTGTCGCTTTTATCTGTTCCGTCACCCACTGCTTCAACTCCATAATCTTCGAGACTGTCTCTCTGCCCATGGCCTTCCTTTTCCATTCTCTTCCACAAGTTTTTAAAGTTCACATTGATGCTACATAGCTTACCGGCGTGAAACTCAGCTATGCGTGACACTAGGTAAACTGTACGAATTAAGCGTACGGTTCGTACGTTTTCTTCGTCACCGCCTACTTTCTTCTCTACCCAATCGTCTTCATCTTCAACGTCATATAACTCAAAGAGGGGGATTATATCCCTTAAGAACGCAACCTGCTGCCTAAAGTCCCACGACTCCAGGAAGTCGTTGATCTCTTGTTCCATTGTCTTTTTTCTGGCCATCAACCTTCTTCTTCCCTATTAGCTTTTGCTTGGCCTCGAAATCAGCCTGAGCTTTCAAAGCATCGTAATCTCTAGGAGAACCTAAACGTTTAGCCTCTCTCATAACAACAGATTTACATCGACCAACGTGTTCGGCTAGTTGTCTATACGACAAGTCTAAGTCCAAACCTTCTTTGACCTTATGCCGTTCTTCGATCGAAAGTGGGTTAATAGCTATCCACCTTCCTGGCATTTTATTCCTCGTCCTCTTCTTCGTCATCGTCATCATCATGCTCACTTTCTTGTGGCATCTCCATAGCTCCAGGAGCGCGGTCGTTGTCAAAGTAATACTTTGTCCTTTGAGGATCAAACTCACTCAACCAACCCTTCAACACATCCGTTTGATTATCGTAGATCCAGTTGTAGATTTCCTGGCAAATAGGCTTAAATTTAGGCCGGAAATCATTCTCAATCGCGAACTTTAGATTATTCATAACCCGAGTAAACGCTTTCTCTTTAGCCGCATGGATTAAACCAACCACGTCTTGACGTAGCTTATTATCCTCAGGCGTGAGGTCTTCTACACCTTTTTTCGTAAACTCCAGAATATCCATAATATTTTTCTCCACTGCGTCAAAACACGCGTGGTGGGGTTCGCTCACGGTCACTGTGAACACTAAATCCCCTTCTGGAGTACTTTTACGGTCTACCTTAATCTTCATGTGGTCCCCTTGGTTCTCTAAGTTATCAAAGGTTTCTTTATATCTCAATAAAAAAATATGTGTAAAGTATTTTCTTTAAAATGTTAAAAAAAAGATTATACAAGGAGGGACATATGACCATGACAGACCTACGGTTTGACGGTGATGTTTATGTACGCTCCATTGATGACGAACGATTGTCTAAACAATTCTTACGTATAGTCAATCTGATGCTCGATTTGCAATGGAGAACTTTACAGGAAATATCTGAAATAACAGGTGATCCACAAGCTTCGATCTCTGCGCAACTAAGACACTTGAGAAAGAAAAGGTTTGGCTCCCATCAAGTAAACAAAAGAAGAAGGGGGCTAGCAGGACGAGGACTATGGGAATACCAATTAGTCTGGAACGAAAATGGAAGAGAGTGAGGCTTTTAAGTTGCTGGGAGATCAAGACTGGCGACTAAGGAATCTTTACAAGATTAAAGATAAGCAGGGGATGATCGTAAACTTTTGCCCTAACTGGGCACAAGATGCGCTAAAAAAACCCCACTATTTGAACATTATCTTAAAAGCTAGGCAGCTTGGAATTACAACCTACCACGCCATTCTTTTTTTAGACACATGTTTGTTTAACCAGAACGTAAACTGCGCGATTGTCGCTGATAGTAAGCCTATTGCGCGTGAGATTTTTATTGATAAAGTAAAGTTTGCATATGACAACCTACCCCAGTTCGTTAGAGATTTCTGCCCTGCGTACAGAGATAACGTTCATGAAATGCGCTTCTCAAATGGTTCCGTTTTCCGTGTGGCTACCTCTCTTCGAGGAGGAACGTTGCAACTTCTGCACATTACCGAGTTTGCTAAGATATGTCAGGAGAATCCTTCAAAAGCAAATGAGATCGTATCAGGTGCACTTAATGCCGTCCAAGCCGGACAGTTTGTTTGCATTGAATCAACCGCACGGGGAAGGGAAGGTCATTTCTATAACTTATGTAAAGAAGCCCAGGCATTGCAGGATGCAGGAGCGAATTTGGGTAAACTTGACTGGAAACTTTGGTTCTTTCCTTGGTGGCAACATCCAGATTATATCATAGATTCAAAAAATGTCTTGATAAGTAAAGACATGGAGAAGTATTTTGAAGACTTAGAAAGTAAACAAATTTTTTTAAAACCCGAGCAGAAAGCGTGGTACGTCAAGAAGATGCAGACACAGGGCGAGTACATGAAGAGGGAATACCCTTCTACTCCAGAGGAGGCTTTCGAGTCGGCAAACGAAGGATTTTATTTTGCTAAACAAATTAGCCAAGCTCGCCACGATAAAAGAATCTGTCATCTCCCATATGACGAACATGCGAAAACGTATACGAGCTGGGATATCGGGATTGGGGATTCGTGCGCGATCTGGGTATGGCAATTGGTTGGGAAGGAGATCCATTGCATCGATTATTACGAAAATAATGACGAAGCCTTGGCCCATTATGTCCGGTGGCTCAAGTCTAAACCCTACCTCTACGAAAAACACTTCCTCCCTCACGATGCCGCCGCAAGAGAGAAAGGTTCAGGTAAATCCTTTGCCGACATCGCAAGAGAGCAAGGACTTAAAGTCGACATCGTGCCTAGACAATCTAATGAAATTTTCGGGATCGAATGTCTTAGAAACATGCTGCCAAGGGTATTCTTTGACTACGTTAAGTGCGAAAAAGGACTCAAAGCAGTTGAGAACTTTAGAAAAGAATGGAACGAAAAACTTGGTTGCTACCGAGAGAGAAGCTACCACGACTGGGCTTCCCACGGCGCTAAAGCGCTCATTTACGGGGCAGAATCGATACAAAGACTCGTAGGTGGGTCGGGGATGTCAGCAGAAGAATGGAAACGGATGAGGAAGGAGTGGCTGTAGATGATGAATGCAGAAACTGCCGGTTTTACAGTTCAGAGGAGTATGAAGTAGATGACATACCATATGACAAGGGATATGGCATCTGTTTGCGGTACCCTCCCAAAAGGATTGATGGAAGCACATCGGGTTTCCCCGTCGTTGAAGACGATTGGTGGTGTGGAGAACACCAAAAAAAATTTGCCTCTGATGTCAAATAATAATTTGAAAACAGAAGACAGGAAGAACTAATGTACGCGATGCAAGCAGATGGAACAAGCTACAACACGATAAACCACAATGACAAAGTTTTCATGTGGCAGCAGTTCTTCTTTGACGCGTACCGAACATGGGGCGTCTACTACGCCCAAGCTTATAGAGATTTGAGAGCTTATGCAGGAGACAACTGGACTAACCTTGAGAGAGTTAAGCTTGAAAGACAGAATAGGATGGTACTCGAACTCAACAAGATTCGTCGAGTGGTCAATCTGTATTCCGGATACGAAAGGGAAAACAGGACGCAGACTGTCACCGCTCCAGTTGAAGGATCTGATGAAGTCACAGCTGATCTATTCTCAAACGTCATGTATTACGTCTATGACAAGGGTAATGCGGACTACATCTTCTCCGAAGCCTTTGAACATGCGCTTAAAACAGGATTGGCAATTGTTGGCATCTACATGGATTACAGTAAGGATAAGGTTAATGGAGATATCCGTTTCTACTGGAAGCCGTTCAATGCCCTCATGCTTGATCCATACTTTACCAAGAGAGATCTTAGTGACTGCGATCAAGCTTCAACAAGGGATCTACTTAGCAAAGAGCAGGTTAAAGCGATGCTCCCTTGGATTGATCCTGAAGAAATTGATTCGATCCCTTGCGGAATACGAGACAATAAATACCAGTATCTTGGGATTTACAGGCAGTACAACAGCACGTACATCGCGCAAAACCTCGTCACGTACGACCAATACTGGAAAAGAATAAGCAAGCCTCAGAAGTACCTAGTTGATGAAGACACAGGAGTGTCTGAAGAATGGTTTGGTACTCGAGAAGAAGAAAAAGAATTAAAGAAAAATTTAGCTTACACCCCTCAAGTTAAACTGATTACGACTCACAAGAGAAGCGTGGAGTTAAATATTATCGTAGGTGGAAGGCTACTTTATTCCGGCCCAGATCCTACCGGCTTAGACACATTCCCATTCATGCCTGTGATCCTTTATCACGAGCCTCTGATTGATACATATGAGCTTAAGATTCAAGGGATTGTGAGGTCTATTCGGGATGCGCAAAGACAGTACAACCGTCGCCATTCCCAAATTATAGATTTGATGGAATCGATAATCAATACAGGGTGGATTACCAAAAATGGAGCAGTCCTTGACCCAACAATGCTTATGCAAGCAGGACAGGGAAGACAAATCGTCGTCAACGATGGATATGACGTTAACACTGACGTGCGAGAAATCTCACCTCCGAATATTCCGCCTGGATACCTCCAATATCAAGACATTATTGATAAAAACATTATGGAAATCCCAGGAGCCTCCGATGAGCTTCTTGGACTCTCTTCTACAGGAGATAGTCAGGTATCGGGCAAGCTTGCAGAAGTTCGGTCTTCTAATGGTCTCAAAGGGAACAGGGGGATCTTCGATAACCTCGAACAAACGAAAAAGTACGTCGGGATGTTGGTACTGGAAGCTATCCAGAAGAACTATCAACCTGGAAAGATCTGGAGAATTACTAACAAGGAACCTACAGAGGAATTCTTCTCTGGTCAGTTCGGTGAATACGACTGTGCGATTAAACAAGCAGTTAAGACAGCAACGCAAAGAGAAGCTTATTACTTCCAACTCCTCCAGTTAGTGGCTCTTGGCGCTCCGATTCCTTGGGAAGACATAATGGAAGCTGCTCCTCTACAAGGTAAGACAGAACTTATTGAGAAAATGGCTCAAGCAGCTGAAATGCAGCAAATCCAACAACAGAAAATGGACGAGCTTGAACAGATCGGCAAAGCTAAAGAGTTGTCACAGATTGACCAGAACACCGCGTTGGCTGAGGAAAGAAGAGCTAGAGTCCTCGCGGATATCGGCTTGGCAAGAGAAAGAATCTCCGAAGGAGAGCAAAACTACGCCAAAGCCCTCTTGGATAATGCGAAAACTGTTAAGGAAATCCAAGATATGGATCGCAAGCGTTTACTGGATGTCATGGCTCTGGCTGCTGACATTAGTGCAAAGCAGAATGCTTTGGCTGAGAAGAAGCTGACGCAGGACGCCCAGAAAGCGAAAAGCCCTATAACTACAGGAGTTTAATATGGCAAAGATGAAAGGAGTTGCATCCTCTAACAAGATGATGCCCAACATGAGTACTTATGGTGGACAGGAGAATCCTGGCTATAAGCCTCCTACTGGAAGCGCAGGACGTGCTGCTAAGGGAGAATACTCTACTAAATCAAATCCTCTTTCTGTTCCTAAGAAAGGTTCAGAGATTGGCCCTGGCTACGGCAATTCTGATCGCATGAAAGCAATGCGAAGCAAAGATGAGCAAGCTGCCAAGGAAAACTTACGAGGACAAGCATGCTAAACAAATCCAATCAACCTTCAATTGGCGAAATTCATATCGCTGCGAGACAGCGACTTGCGGATCGTCATATGAATCTTATGGATAAGATCATGAAAGAGAATAGCCATAAGAAAAGGTATTGGATTCTTGGCATGGCAAAGTGCAAGCGTAAGAATGGGAGAACAACCATTAGACCTTTTTTAAAGGCCTATGATGTTCAGCCCGAAGTGCAAAAGGAAGCCTACTGTTATGAGGTGGACAACACAGCAGGAACCAAGCAGTTGTTATGGGTGATGCACCCTAACGACAAGCTAGCAATACCAAGTATCAATAAAACCATCAGTGTCGCCGGCTCAACGGGCGCGTAACTTTAAAAACACGTCGCCGGTGTACGGGCGTAACCAACGGGAGTTGTAAATGAGTGAAGAAACACAAGTAGACGAACATGACCAAGAGGCTGCTGTCTCCGAGCAACCAACTGGTGATTCTCAGGAAGATCAACAAGACGCCCAGAAAATGGTGCCTCTTTCTGCGATGTTAGCCACTAGGAAGAAAGCGCAGGAGGCTGAAGAGCGTGCTTTAAAAGCTGAAGCAGCGGCTCAAGCCTATCAGCAGTATCTGAATAAGATGACTGCTCAGAATGAGAAGGTTGAAGAAGAGGAAGATCCAAGCGCTCTAGTCGAGCGTCAACATCTTGCTCAAAGCAACGCTCATACCAAGCGCGATATCCTAGAGACTCTCTATCAAGATATGAATCCTGAGGCTGTTCAAAAGATAAATAAATATCTGAAACCGATTTTAGAAAAAAAGCCTTGGTTGGCCAACTCGGTAGACACAGCTCAGAATAGGTACGCTCGCGCGTATGAAATTGTTCAAGACTATCTTCATCTCGTGGAAGAAACTCCAAGAAGTAGACAGTCCAGCAATCAGGATGGTCGTAGGATTATCGAAAACTCTCAAAAACCCAGATCTCCAGCGGAAGTTGGGAAGTCTGCGCGTCCAGAGGGTGTTGAATATCTGAAGAGCATCCAGGGGAAAAAAGAGTTCCGTGAATACCGTCAGAAGGTTCTCCGAGGCGAAGCCTAGAGACAAGACGTAAAAAAATTTTGTCTCTAGTGTCAAAACATTTTTTGACCAGGAGATTAAAATGGCTAATGGAACTACTACGACAGTACAGGTTGACCCTGAAGTCAACTTGTTCTTCGATAACATATTGCTGGACAGACACCAGCCTTACTATGTTCACGGGTACTTTGCGCAAGAGCGTAGAATTCCTCAAAAGAACAGTAAGACTGCGATCTTCCGTAGATTTGACAACTTAGCTGATGCGTTAACACCTCTTACTGAGGGAGTTACACCAGCAGCTGAACAAGTTACTAAGTTTGACATCACTGCCGTCGTTTCACAATACGGTAAGGTTGTTGAGCTTTCAGACGACGTTATCATCACTGTACAAGACCAAACTGCGAACGAAGTCGCAGATATGCTTGCACAGAACATGGCATCTACTTACGACAAAATCGTTCGTAACATGCTTGTTGCAACAGCGGCGCAAATCGACTGCTTAAACGGGGTTAACGGGAACGCTATTACTGAAGTAACTACTACTGACTTAGAGTTGGCTGTAGACTACTTAGAAGGTAATAACGGTAAAAAGTTATCTCCTAACCAAGAAGGAACTAATGCGTTCGGCACCGCGCCAGTTTGGGCGGCCTACTGGATGATCATTTCCACAGACCTTCGTAGCGACTTCAAGAACCTCTCCAACTTCCTCCCAACTGCTGACTACCCACGTCAACAGTCTGTGCTTGAAGCTGAGTTTGGATCTTGCGATGAAGTTCGCCTTGTGAAGACATCTGAAGCCTATAAAGACACTTCTGTCGTTCCTGCTGTTTATTACAACCTGCTGTTCGCTGCTAACGCTTACGGTCGTATCACCATCGACGATCAGTCAATGGAGATGATCATAAAGCCATTAGGAGCTGGACAAGATCCATTGAATCAGCGTCAGACCATGGGCTGGAAGGGCCGTCTTGGCTCAGTCATCCTCGACGATAGCTGGTGCGTGGCATTACGAAGCACTAAAGGTTAATAAAAAGGAGGAACAACTATGACAGCACCATTAGGAAACAATGCTAATCGGTTCACTGGACTAAGAGAGCTTGGTCAAGTGACGAATAGCTACGGTGGATATCTTCAATCTGGGGGTGTCGCCTACAACTTAACGCTGCCTTTCTTGCCCGATAGGTTTGATTGGTTCCGTTACACAGGCTATGGAACTGCCGGAACTCTCGGTCAGGGCGTGTGGTTTAGAGATTTCCCTGCTGGGGATTCTTTAATCGTCCGCTCTATCGCAGATAACGGAGCGACCGGTAACACAAGCTTATTGCTTGAAACTACTAACGGTATCACCAATGCAACAACTGCTGGTGGGTTTTACGACGAACACCTAGTGATCTCAGGCATTACGACTGCGACACCTGGCGTTGTAACAACTACAACCAACCATAATCTTTCAGACAACGACCGTGTTGTTTTGACAAAGATTATCGGTACAGCTGCTGCTCAATTGAACAACAACACATACGTGGTTCGAGTCCTCTCAGCTACGACTTTTGCGTTGTATGACGTCTATGGAATCCCAGTAACTGTAGTTGGAGCTTACAGCTCTAGCGGTCAGGTTACAAAGATTGGGCCTTTGCTTGGAGACCCAAGCCAGCCAGTAAGCCCTGCTTACCCACATAAGGCGATCATTGATTACCCACCAACTGTTCAGTTGACATTGGGAACATCCATCATGGGAGCAGATAACGATATTATCTACTTCACTGCATGGCAGTTCAATAACTATGTGAATCGTGGCGACGTAGCGTAACCAAAAGGGCGGGGACGCTGTGTCCCCTCCCTCTAAACTTTAGAGGAAAAGATGAGCAAGAAAGTAGAAGCAAAAGATCAAGTCGAGGAAAAACCCTTTGACTTTGACACGTTTGAGTTAAACACCCTGGAAGACTATGCGACTTGGAATATGCACGCAAGGAAAGCCTTCCGTGAAGCCAAAAAGCTTAATCCTAAGTGTGATCCCCCAATTCCAGTGAAAGTGCCAGATGAGCGTTTTCATAAGAAAATGAAGGTGAAGTTCCAGCGTTTTGATCAACCAGAGAACGTTTTGAAAGTTAAATGCCGCACTAAGGAAATCGATTGGCAAGGTCAGTTAAAACCTGGCTGTAGCTATGAGCTTCCTTTACCAGTCATTAGGTTTTTAAACGGTCTAGCTGTGCCTATCTTCGCGGAAGTGAAGGTTGAAGACGGTGGTGAGACAAAGACAGAGACCAGACAAGTTGGAGAAAGAAACCGCTTTTCATGTCATTTACTTGAAATTGCGTAACGGAGGCATATGGCTAAGACAGCGGCTGACTTAATTTTAATAGTCCGGAACGTCACTGGGCGAGTGGATGCTTCAGATCCTCTATTTACTGATCAGATCATGCTTCAGTACATACAGGATTTCATTCAGCTCCAGTCTACTCAGGATGTCCGGCTATTTAAAAATAGAACTTGGTGGGAGTTCACTTTAGACCCAGACATTTCTCCCAATCCATACCCTGTAAATCTACAGGAAATTGTGTTGGTAGATGGCCAGGTTGGAGCTTCAACCATTGAACCGCCCTGTTATGCCGATGGATTTCCTGTGTTTTGGTATCAAGACCCAACGGAATTCTACGGGATTTGGCCTGAAACTCAGACGTATCAGCCACAAAGACCGACCTACGTACTTTACTACAACAATGAGCTGACCTTCCGAGGGCCTCCAGATAAAGAGTACTTAATCAAGATCGCAGCCTATCAGGTTGAGATTCAGATTACGAACGGAGTCTTAAACCAAGACTATCTTTATCGCTATATCTGTTACGGAACGGCCTTAGACATTTTCTCTGACTACGGGGAAATGGATAAGTGGAGGGAAATTTATCCAGCTTATCAACGGTATCGCGCTCTTGTGTACTCACGTACCTATAGCCAATACCAAAACCAAAGACCTTCACCGGAGTTTTAACCATGACTTTTGATCCTAACATACCAAACGCCGGACAATCGCCAGGGTTGTTTCCTCCGCAGAACAACACGAACTTTGCTCGGCTAAAGACGATCATAAACGCTGACCACGTGTTTAATGACACAGCTCAGTCTACTGATGGTTTTCATAGACAGTGCACCTTGATTGCAAGAGCGCAGCCAGGCGGCTTACCTGCTGGATCCAACTCGATTCTTTATACGTGGCTTGATGGGTCTGGACAGTCACAGCTTAGGTTTTATAACGGAGCTGCTGACTTTCAATTAACCCCCCTTGTTAACACGGGAGTAACCAAGGTTGCTGGATCGGTTGCTTTAGCAGGTAACGCGACTTCTGGAACTGTTTGGACTATTCCAACTAATACGTTTGCATGGGTTTTTGTTAACTATATCGCTCCAGCAGGAAACTTCTTTAGGCTTTATTACATTTATAACTCGGGAGGTTTGGTTCTAGGAGATGTGTTGAGAGATAGTGATAACTCTAGCAAGCCGGCGATCAATTTTAGTGGAGCAAACATGAGAGTTGTTAACGGTAACAGCTCTGCAAGAACAGTTGGTTATTACGTAATGGCGGCGAGCATATAATGACATACTCACCATATCTTATAGCAAATTACTCGACTGGACTAGACAAGAAGCTTCAGCCTTGGCTAATCCCAGATGACGCTCAAGAACAGCTGCTTGACGGCTACGTCTATCGCGGCACCATGTCTAAAAGAGAAGGGTACAATTATTTTGCTATAGGAGAAAGGGGAGGCGCTCCTTATCGGGAGTCTAGAATCGTTAGTGGAACTCCAAGTTTTACCGTAGTGGGAGCAATTGATGGGGTTAATGCTACTTTCACTGTAGCAGCCGGAACCTCTATTTCTCCTGGGAGCGTGGTAATCACAAGCTCACATGCAAGCCCATTCCAGAATCTAATAGCTAGAGATAACGGAGTTGGTGGCTTTATTGGGTTGGTTGGAACCATCAACTATGCGACTGGAGCTATCTCTGTCACTTTTGGCACACCTCCATTAGCTGGATCGACAGTAGTGGTTCATTACAGTTTCGGGAACACCGAGCCTGTCATGATGATAGCTAACTACGTAACAGATACTAATATTAAAGAGTTAATAGTTGCTAGCACTGTCTATATTAATAGATACAATTCTACAACTAATATATTAGAAGACATAACAACTACTCCTTATACAGGCAATAAGTTCCAGTTCTTCACTTGGGTGAATTACAACAGCGCAACCAATGCGCCGCGTCTTCTTTTCTCTAACAATAAAGACGTTATCCAGGTTTACGACGGAACGACGGTAGGGCCTTATGTCTACCAGATGACTAGCACCATCTCACCTTTTAACCCTGTTGCCACACTAACCTGCTCTTGGATGGCTGAGTTTAAAGACAGGCTTATCTTGTTAAGAACTACAGAGGATGGAGTTATCTATCCTAAGAGGATAAGAATATCTGGGACTGGGGTTAATTCTGACGACTTCAGAACTTCAGCGACAGGAGCTGGTCTTATTGATATACCTGATGCTACCTGGATTAAAGGAGCTTCATTCAACCGAGATGACTTGATTATCTTCACAGAAGCAAGCACTTGGGTATTGAAATACACAGGAAACGACACAACTCCTTTTGTCTTAGACAAAATCGATGAATCTCGGGGATGTGACGCTACCTTTAGCACAATCACTTATTTAAACAGAACGTCCGCAGCTTCAAAGCGTGGGCTAATTATCTCTGATGGTTATCGAGTAGAAAGACAAGACGAATTGATTCCAGACTTCTCTTATAACGAAGTCGATGGAGAGAACTTTGAGTTATGTTTTGCTGGAACGGTTGATGCTGACCGAGATCATTACCTTATCTATCCCCCAGCTGGGCAAAACACTTCAAAGAGAATTCTAACTACAAACTATGACGAGGACAATTATTCAATCTATAGGCTCCCACTATCATGTATGGGAACATATATTACTGCATTTACTATTACATGGAATGACCTTCTAATCTATCCAAACTGGGCTTCCTTTGCTGCCGCCTATGGGGACTGGAATTCTTTCTCCTATAATTCCGGTGCCCCATTTAGCATTGGCGGAGGTCAAAACGGAGAGATTTGGAGGCTGTCAGTCACTGAATCTGAAGACAATCCTGTTAGGATTTATAACATTTCAGTCATTGACTCCGTGACTATCGAAGTCACTACGGATTTTAATAACTACAGCTTGAATCTAGACGATCCAGAGAAGGGCGCGGATTACATCTTCTTAACTTCTATCGTGGGAATGGAGGAGGTAAACAACCAACAGTTTCCGGTAGTCGCTATAATAAATAATAATACGTTCCGTCTCGATGTGTCCAGCGCCGTTGTTCAAGCTACAAGCTTTGGAACTTACATTTCAGGAGGAAGAGCGCAGAGGGTTATCCCATTCTCCGCTCTCTTCAAGAAATTCAATCCGTTTGTTGAGTCTGATAGAAAGGTTCGCTGCGGATGGCTTTACATGTATGTGGATTCCACAGGCACAGACTTACAGAGAAACATCGTAATAGATGGAGCGACACAAGCTAACCCATGCGTTATCTCTACCGAAATCGCCCATAATTTACAGACTGGAGACCAGGTTACTTTCTTCAAAGTAGGAGGAATGACTGAGTTAAATGGAAACGTTTACTTCATAACCGTGATCTCCCCAACAACATTTTCCCTGAACGGCATCGACTCGACTGCTTATGGAGCTTATACCTCAGGAGGGTATGTCGGAGTTAATGAGCCAGCTAAGATGAGCATCGACATCATTACGAATGACGTCGGCCACAAAACACAGCTAAACAACCCTAACCAAGATCCTTATCAAGGAAACATGACGAACATGGTTTTCGAGGATGGGAACAAAAAATGGTACAAGGTTTTCATTAATCAAACAGGGAAGTTTATTCAATTCAGGCTGAGAAACCGACAGTCTGGAGCGCAGATTAACATCCAAGCCACAATGCCAGGCTTCCAACCTGTAGGGAGATTAATCTAATGCCTACTCTAATCACGAACTTTAACTGGGGAGCCTCGCTTAGAAACGCTAACCCTGAATTAACTCGCCAGCTTTCCGTGGCTTACAACGACACCGCCCAGGCAGTTAATACCAAGATATCTAAGTACACGACTGATGGAAATCAGAAGCCGCATGTGAATCCGCCAGCGAACTCAGATTTTAATAAGAACTTTGAACTTGCTGACATTTATGTCCGTACAGACACAGATACAGCTTGGATAATGACAAGCCGGACGACTGCGACTGCCGTGACTTGGACACAAATAACGTAATGTAAAACCGCTTTACATTGGAGGAATTATGCCTAAAGCAGATTGGGGTGGAGCAGCCGGAGGAGCAGCATCTGGAGCAATTTCAGGAGCTAGCATCGGTTCGATTATCCCAGGAGTTGGAACAGGAATAGGAGCCGCAGTTGGTGGCTTAATCGGGGGGATTGGTGGTCTCTTTGGTGGAAAGAAAAAGAAGAAAGCCAAGAAGAGAAGCACTCTCGATCCTCAACAACAAGCTCTTTACAACGATTACATCGCCTCGATTAGAGGAGAAGGCCCGATGGCTGGGATGTATAACTTCGATGCCGAGGGATACAACGATGTCTTCGATAAGACTATTGGCCGTCAGGCTTATAGGAATTTTAACGAGAATGTCATCCCTGGGATTACAGGCCAGTTTAGGGGTAACAATTTACAAAATAGCTCCTATGTTGGGGAGTCTTTATCCCGAGCAGGAAGAGATGTGCAAGAAAACCTAGACGCCCAAAGGTCTGCTAACATTTTCGCTGGGCAACAGCAAGCGAATCAAAACAAGCAGAACGCGATTAACTCAATCTTAGGGACTCAGACTTTTGCTTATGACAAACCAGGGCCTCAAACTCCTGGAGTGATTGATCAGATTCTAGGCGCCGTTGGCCCAGCTGCTGGGGAATGGTTTGCTGACTATTTGAAGAAAGGGAACTCAGCAACAGCGCCTGCTGCAACACCTGTAGTTTAAGGAGGGATTATGCCAAGCGCACAAGTAATAGACCTAAATCCAGCTCCAAGAACAGAGCTTACTCCATTAGAGAAAACCTTAGGTGGATTCTCTAAGAGGATGAGGGAAAACCAGGTGGAAGCAGACGAAACAGACGCTTTGAAGTCGATCTATGGGAAATACCAAGAAGATGGACGTAACTTAGAAGACGCCATTATGGCTATTCAAACTCGCCCAGGGATTTCTCCTACAACAAGGGTTAACACTGTAAATCAGCTCCTTCAATTTCAGAAGCACAACACTGAGCTTCAGAAGAAGGCAGAGAAAGAGTTAAAGATAGCAGAGCACCAAAGGCAGAAGGCAGAAGAGAAACGTTTAGAGGCTGAAGCGGAAGAAGCTAAACGAGAAAGAGCTAGACAAGCTTTAGAGAAGAGTGGCGCTACTCCTGAGCAAATCGCCTTATATGACGTAGCTCCTGTAGGTGGTCAAACCAAGATAGTAGAAGATGTCGTTGAAAGCGGACAAAGAAAACGACCAGCTCCTGGTCTTGACTCTCCAGATATGGTTGACTACGATGCTGGTTTAACCCCTAAGGAGAGAGTTAAGAGACAAGACGCAAGGTTCTCCCTTCAAACACCCTTGGTTACTAAGAACTCGGACACTATTACAGCCCTGGAGAATGAAGAGCTTTCCTTAAACCTACTCGATGAACTTACCGATACTGGGAAAGTAGGAGAAGGTCTTAGTAAGTTAAACATCAACCCTAAGACGGGTGATCTGATTATCCCTCAATTAGCCTCTCCTGAAGAGCAGCTGTTCGTTAAAACCGTCAACGACTTTACGGTTAAAGCTAAGGATTCCTTCGGTGCTCGGGTGACTAACTTTGAATTGGATAGGTTCATGCAGAGACTTCCAACCCTAGCCAACTCAACTGAAGGTCGCAAGCTGATTCTTCGTCAGATGAAGATTGTTAACCAGCTAAACCAGATGGAGAAGAAGGCTATTCAGAACGTCTTCGATCAGTATGGAGTAAGAAACATCGACTATGTAGACGCAGAGAATAAAGCTCGCGAGCAGATTAAGGATCAGAAAGAGGCCTTAAGGAAAGAGTATTACAACCTGGAACAGGTCGCTAAACAAGAAGAATCTGAGCAGGTTAAGAAGATTAAAGCAAAGGTTCAAGACGGGTATACAGCGATGAGAAAACCAGATGGGACTATCAAGCAGTTCCCTACTAAGAATGTGCCTAACCTTGAAGAGAAAGGATACAAAAAACTATGAATCCAAACCAAGCCCAAGCACTAGAAGACGAAGAATTAGGGATCGATGAGGAAGGAGAAGATATCGATTACGATGCGCTTTATGGCGGATTGGATGTCGATGTCTCTGATGAGCCTAAATCCCCACAACTTCAAAACAGCTACTCTTCTATTTTCAAAGACGTAGCCAAGCAGGGAACGAAAGAATTCTTGATTGGTCTTGGTGGAACTTGGGGAGATTTGGCTGAATTAGCTGGAGTGAATGGTGGAATTACACCTGGAGCAAAAGCTCGTTATGACATGGAGTCTGAGATTCTAGATAGGATGAAGGAACCTGGATACAAACCTTCTTTCTCTGACATCTATAGGCTCAGTGGAGATGATGATATAGCTCCAGGAGCGTTCTCTCTTCCCACATCCCAAAACTTAAGAGACCTCAACGACGCAATAGGAGGCCCAGGAGAGGCTGAAACAACACAGGGTAGGTATGCAGGCAGGATAGGTAAAAACTACGGCTCAGGGCTTGCATTTGGCCAGGTAAACCCTATTCCGGCGATAGCATCTGGAACGGCTGGGCAATTCGCCGCTGAGAATGATGTTGGTCCTTTAGGGCAAGCAGCTGTTGAGATTGCGGCTATCCTATTAACTCAAGGCAAGTCTGGTAAGAATATCAGCAACAGCGGCAAGAAGCAGGTGAAAGATAAGGTTAATGAGATGCGTAAGCTCGGCTATACAGACGAGGAGATTACGTTAGCCATTAACTCCGCAAGCAAAGGAAAGGTTAAAGGCGTTAATGCCTCTAAAGGCGCTAACACAGAAAGAACCTTTGAGGGTTTTAAAAACAAATCAGAGGAAATAATCAATGACATCCTTACGAACGAGATTCCAGGGTTTGAAAAAGGCCCTAAAGCAGTTCACCAACTAGCTTCCGACCTTTACGGTGAGGTCGCGGAGAAAGCCAAGAATGTAAAGATCACCAAGGTCGAGCCATTCTTTGACTCTGTAGATACAGCCATCAAAGAGGTTAAGAGAAACCTGGGTAACAGTAAGGAAGCTAAAGACTTTATAGAAAGGCTTACCGCTGCCGGATTGGAAGCTGTTGAGCAGCCTAATGCGGACTCTTTCATTAACTTCTATAAAGAATTGAACTCCATGGGCAATTGGATGACTCGCAATCAAAAGGATCGCATCATCACAAATGTCAAAGACTCTATCAAACAAACCTTCAAGTCCGAGGGTAAAGAAGGCGCCAAACTAGCTGAAGAGTTTGAGAAAGTGAACGCAGGCATCCGTAAGGCTTATCTAGCCGAGGATGTTAGCGACATTATCAGCAAAGCCACAACCCAAGAAGGGATGAACTTCTCTAAACTAAACAAAGCCTTTGATAAGAAAGAGAACGTGCAACTCTTTGAAGAGGTATTAGGTAAAACTCAAGCCGATAATCTCCGGAAAGTTTCTTCGTTAGGTAAAGAAATTAAGGATTACGACAAGGCATGGAAAGCCACGAACATCCTAAAGGGTTCTTTACCAGCTGAAATAGCAAGAACTGGAGCAGCAGGTTACTTTCTTTATCAAGGTGATTACAAAGGACTCGCAGCCGTCTTAGCAACAAAAGGAGGCACTGCTGCCGCTAAGAAAATCGCAGAGCTTTCTCTTACTAGTCCGAAGTTTCAAAACCTGTGGATTAGAGGCCTCCATGCTTTGAAAAACGGAGCTACCAAATCTTTCCGCTCTATCAACCAAGATATGAAAAAGTATCTCGATGACGAGGGGATAGATATAGACCTTGATTAAAGTAAGAATTCCATGGCTATGCCAAGGAAGAAACAACCTATTAAAACCAGCATGTTATCTCCTGTTGGCTAAGAGCTTACCACAGAGGGAAATTTAGGAAAATACGAAGAAAAATTTTAAAGACGCGGAAGTGGTTTTCGCGGTATATGTAAAGAAATAATTTGAAACCTCCGGAGGGTTTTATGGCAAATTTGAATCTAAGAACACCTAATGGGTATGACGGCTCGAGAGCCACACCATACAAACAAGGGATCACTCGTTTGGCTACGGCTGCTGAAGCTGCCGCTGGTACAGCGAATAATGTGGCAGTAACGCCTGCTCAACTAACAGCAGCTGGAGCGTTAAACTTCGCTTCTCCTCCTGTCTTAGGATTTGGTAGCACAACTCCACGCCCTGTTGCCGCAACAACTTTAACCTCTACAGGAGCTTCAACTATCGCTTCTGGAGCAGGAGTTGCCGCTCGTCTAGGTAATACAACCGGAACTGTAGGTTTCTTCGGTTCAGTTGGGGCAACCAGAGTTTCTCAAGCTGCCATCACTAACTCAGTGGCTGTCGGTGGAACTACAGGAACCATCGCCAACTTCACAGACTTAACAACCTATGCTACTGACGCTCCCACGATTCGCAATGACATCTATCAGTTGTCCCTTGCGTTGGCAAACGTGATCACAGCGTTGAGAAGCTACGGCTTATTAGCATAAGGAGAAAAACATGTCAGCAAAACGAGTCTATTTTGACACATTAAGGTCTCTTGCCTTCGGTGGAATTTCAGGGGCGTATGCTGCGGTAGGTTCAGCCTTAACGGTTGAACCTCGCATCATCTGTCTAACAAATGACACGGATGCTGGAATGATCTTCAGCGACGACAACACAAACGCAACTGGTAAGCTTTACTTACCACCTGGAACTTTCAAGTTGTTTGACTTAACAGCAAACATGGTTCCTGGAAAGGACGATAGTTTTGTCATTGCCAAGGGAACCATTATCTATGTGAAGCAGTCTACTGCTCCATCATCAGGAGGGGTCTACCTTGAGTACATCTATGGCACAGTCTAAACCTATGGGTATGGACAAACAGAAATATAAAGAAGCGCAAGAGCTTAGAGCTGAAGAAGACTTTAAGTACAACACGCTTCAGAAGCTTCAAAACCTTCAGTTCGCCATCAATGATCTCAATGAGCAGCTTTTGACTGTGGACGCTAAACACGGCTCCTCAGTCAAAGACTGTGAGATCGAGATTCATCAGGTGATGGATTCTTGCATGGCAAGCCTGAAGGAATTTAGGCAATCAGTTGATTCCTGTGAAAGGCTTTGCCAAGACTCAAAGTCTTGGATTAAGACGCTAAACACAGCGATTGAGGATTGTCCTACTCGAGAAGAGCATCAATCCAGTCTATTACAGCTAAGTGAAGAGATTAAGAAACTCCGCTCAGAGAAAGAATCTATGAGGAGGGAGTTTAACGGTTTAATTGAGCGCCTAAAACTTGATTTTGATTCCCGACTGAAAGCTGCCAAGGACGAGATTTTATCTCGACCTTCTGAGATTCCTGACTTAAGAAAGTTAATTGATCAAAAGATTGAGTTAGTTGAATTAAATGGACAAAACGCTGTTCTTAGATCAGCTAATAATGAGAAACAAATCATGTTAGTTGAAAGAAAGATTGAGAATCTTTACCAGTTAATTAAAAGAATAGATATCAACAAACAGGAAGCAGCATTATGAGTCAGGCCGGAATTATCAACGTAATAGATAACAACCCTACCATCCCAATTTATTTTGAGGGTGACACAGGGTTTGCGGTTGCCTTATTCAACACGATAAGAATCGTGGGAGATGGCACAAACATCACCACAGCGGCTGCCGGTAATACTATTACGATTAATCTCGCCGGCGCGACGTTTGAAGGATTAACTCCAGACCAAGGAGCACAGGTAGTCCCAGTAGCAGGGAACATCAACGTCTTCGGTCAAAAGGCTGGAGTAGTCCCTGTCATGGAAACTCATAATGTGGCAGGTAATCTAACGATAGAAGACAGAACCTGGGAAACACAATATGTAGTAGATGCCTCTACTACGGTTGGTTTGCAAGGAACCTATTCAACAGTCCAAGCAGCTATTAACCAAGCTGTTGCGGATGGGGCAAGTATTTCTAACCAGAAGATGATCTATGTCAGGTACGGGACTTACATAGAAGACTTGACGATCCCATCCGGCATCTTCCTTAAAGGGGACGCCATGGTTAATCAGCCAGGCGCGATTCCTTTATTCACTGAAATCCAGGGTAATCACACCTTTGGAGACACCAACGTCTTCCGCACAGAAAACATTTACTGGACTAACACAGATCCAACAGCAGACATGTTCTCTGCGGCCACCGTTATCGTCGTAACAGCTGTAAACTCCGTCTTCAATAACGGAACAAGTACAGGGTATATATTCACCCTAGACTTCAACTATCAATCTTTTACTAATTGCATATTCTACGCTAATGGCTTCCAGCCGATATTCAATTTCACGGGAGGGCAAGCTAACTTCTTCAATTGTGTCTTCCCTCAATCCAATGGAATGAACAGCGCTGCAAATCTACGGTTTTACAATTGCATCACAGTTGGCCCAATAGTTAACTCTAACGGATCAGTCATTGCTTACGACACTTCATTTAATGGAAACACCAACTGCATCACGGGTAACGGGTCTTCTATTCTAGCATATAATTGTCAGTTTAATAGTGCATCAGATTGTGTTGATTATACTGGTCAATTGTCTTTTGCAAACTGTTTTTTAACTAATGGAGCAGGAGAAAATCTATACGCTGCCAATCAGTTACTTCAAGTTGTCCCAGCCCAGGCAGGTCAAATCCTTCCTGTAGTGACTCAAAATGCCAACTTCACTCTAGGTGATAGTTATGTTAATTACGTCGATACATCAGGCGGAGCTATTATAGCAACCCTTCCTTATAATACTACAATTGATAAAACTTATATTATTAAAGATATTACAGGTGACGCAGCTACAAATAACATTACCATCCAGATCGGTTTCCCTGGAGGAACTATTGATGGCGCAGCGACCTTAGTATTAGATAGAGATTACGGAGCTGTTTGCTTACAGAAAACAAGAACCTTAGGGGAATGGACTGTTTTATGGAATAATGCAGATTCATCTTCATTTTTTTCAACCATAACAGGAAATACAGGAGGGCCAATCTCTCCTATAGCAGGGAATTTAGACTTAGTAAATGCTGGGACAAATGTTCCTATCGCTGGAACTCCAGGAACTCTAACTCAAGACTTTGCTTTAGATTTCCTAGTCATAGGAACAACTGCACCATCAGCCGGTACAGTTCAAACCTCAGTTGGTGTGGGATATAGAGCTTTAGAGGCGGTAACCAACTCTACTGGGTTAACGGCAGTAGGTAACCAAGCTCTATTGCTCAACTCATCTGGAGCACAAAACACAGCCGTTGGTGGAGGGGCATTAGCTGCGAACACCACATCTAGTGCTTCAACAGCAGTTGGTTGGTCTGCTCTATCCATGAATACCCAAGCAGGTCAAACAGCGGTGGGTTGGTCGGCTCTGGGAGCTAATACCACAGGTTCTCAAAATGCGGCTTTCGGTTACAACACCTTAGCCACCAACCAGACAGGAGCTGGAAACGTCGCCGTTGGATTCAGCACGCTTCCTTCTTCTACAGGAAATTTGAATACCGCTGTTGGGGGATCGGCTGGACTAAACTTAACGACTGGCTCAGGGAACATTCTGATTGGTCAAAACTCAGGTGTTGCCTATACAACCTCTGAATCAAACAACATTCTCCTTGGAGGATTAGGTGTTATTGCTGAATCCAACACTATCAGAATTGGTCAGCAAGGCTCTGGTTCTCAACAGCAAAACCGTGCATTTATGGCAGGGATTGTGGGAACTACTGTCACTGGTAACTTTGTAAATGTCAGCGCTTCTGGTCAACTAGGGGAAGTTTCTTCAGGGTCTATAGGCCAGACAATTACAGGAAACACAGGGGGAGCAATCTCTCCATCTGCTGGGAATTGGAATTTAGTCACAGCTAACGCAACACCTAGGGTTGCTGGCTCTGGCTCAACGCTTACCTTAGATTTTAACCTATCAAACCTAGCCCTTGGAACAACAATGCCTAACGTGACTACGGGCGCTGCAAACGTGGGTATGGGTGGAAATATTGCTTCAGGTGCCAACTCACCCCTTACAAGCATTACCTCTGGGTCAGGAAACGTTGCCATTGGATGGGCAGCAGGCAGCGCTCTTAACTCTGGGGCAAATAACGTTATTATAGGGCAGCAGGCAGGAAAAGCATTAACTACAGGTATTCAAAATAATGCTATTGGGTCAACTACCTTACTTTCTTTAACAACAGGCTCAAGCAACACAGCAAACGGTCAGAACGTATTTCCATTTTTACAGACTGGTTCAAGCAATACTGGAGTAGGAGTAGGAACAGGATTTAACTATAACGGAGCTGAGTCAAGCAATATTCTTATAGCAAACAATGGAGCTAATGGGGAGTCCAATACGCTTAGGATTGGTAGCCAGGGTTCTGGTAATAGACAAGTAAATAGAGCTTTTGTGGCAGGTATTGTTGGAGTGACGGTCTCTAATACTCAACAAGTTACAATAGACTCTACTTCTGGTCAGCTTGGGGTTCAAAGTAACGAGTCAAGCTTAGTAACCACATACACGGCTAACGGAACATGGACTAAAAATGCAAGGACTAAGACCGTAAGATTCTTAGCATGGGGTGGAGGTGGTGGAGGTGGATCAGGTCGTTGTGGAGCTTCTGGTGCTGCCGGAGGCGGAGGCGGAGGCGCTGGAGGTGGATTCTATGACATGGTATTCAATGGAGCAGACTTAACTGCGTCTCCTTATACAGTAACAATTGGTGTAGGGGGAACAGGAGGAGCTTCTGTTAACGCAGTAACTACCAACGGAAATCCAGGAAACCCAGGAACTAATACTACTGTTGGAAGCTTCTTATTAGCTTCAGGAAGTCCAGGGGGATCTGGTGGTACGACAGGATCGGGAGCTGGGGGAACACCTTCCTATATGACTATCTCTGGTATTACAACGCAGGTTGCAACAGGAACAGCTGGGAATAGCATTGCTGCTGCGGCTGGTACTAACCTTCAAAACTCATATGCTACAGGAGGAGGTGGTGGATCTGGTTATCTAGCGGCAACGCCTAGAGCAGGGGGAGTTGCTGGGTCAATAGTAGATCAAGCGCTTAACGTTCTTGTTGCTGGTGGATTAGGTGGCTCAAACGCAGGGGCAACAGCAGGTAATGGTAACTCTCCAGTAGCACAATCATTAAGCATTGGTGGAACAGGTGGTGGCGGTGGTGGAAATAATGGAACCTCAACAGCCGGAGCAGGTGGTAATGGTGCGTTGCCTGGCGGTGGAGGAGGAGGAGGAGGGGGTAACTTAAACTCTAACCCTTCAGGAGCTGGAGGTAATGGAGCGAACGGTTATCTCGTGGTAATAGAATATTTCTAGGAGATAAAATATATGATCATCAACTTTGTAAATGAAAGACTTTGGCAAGCAACCGTTGCTCCTGACAACGACGTCCATGACGCGTTAAATGCCTACCCAAATGTGGGGGATTGGTTTTGCAACACTACTACTGGGTTGCTTTACATATGTCGACAGTCTGGAGTAGCTAGTCAGATTTGGGAACTGGGAGCCACTATCCCAGACGTAAATACCCTGATTCTGGCATCTCAAGCAGATTGGACTCAGGCAACTTCTTCCAATCCGTCTTTCATCAAAAACAAACCAGTATTGGCAACTGTAGCAACATCTGGTAGCTATAACGACCTGTCCGATAAACCAACAATTCCAGCTGCCCAAATTCAAAGTGACTGGACTCAGACAAATAGCGCTTCGTTAGACTTCATCAAGAATAAGCCTGTATTATCTTTCTCAACTCCAACTTTTGCCTCATCTATTGCATCCACTCGTTTATCTACGACTAGAAATGCTCAGGTTTCTTATACCTACCCAACTAGCATGACCTCTTTGTTAGTCAACCAGACACTAACGGCGACTCTTCAGTATGCTGATGATTCTGGGTTTACAACCAACGTTGTTAATCTAAACAACGACGTTCAAGGTTGTTCGGGGATTTTAAGTTTAACTCTATTAGGCAGATTACAGGTGGCAGGAATCATACCGGCAGGCAAGTACCGTAGGGTTGTATTAGCCCAAACAGGGGGTGCGACAGTTCCTACAACACTATCATCAGGACAAGAGGTTTTACTATGAGTAGTCCAAGTTTAACAGGGTATAGCCCTAATAATCCGAGGAGATATCTCGGGCCTAATGTCTCTATCTGTACGATAGTGGTTAGGAATAGGGAACCTACGACTGCTGATATTAAGCAGCCTAACACGGGAAAGTATTATCCATTTGGAACATTATGGCTGGTGGGGGAGACTTCACCAGGCGTAGATCCCACGACTGGAACGAGAGGAGACCTTTGGTATCTTGCCTACATCGAATCCAATCAAGGGATTTGGAAGAAGATCACAGCGGTTTAACCCTTAGCTTTTCTCTTTCCGGCTTGCGCCATCTTTTCCATCTTTGCCTTTCCGTACTTTTTCATTCCGGCTGCTGCTGCGACGGCGGCTGGGTTTTCCGCTCCCGACCTCGCTGCTGATCTCTCCACTGCTTTGAATCGGCTCCCCGATCCCAACTTCGCTTTTGCCATTTTCGTCTCCTGTGTAAACGACGTCTTCTGTGAGTAGTACGATTTTACCGTACGACTCAATTGCTTTTTCTATAGGAGGGCCTTTATAAACCCACCCTTCTACTTCTTCTTCTTTTTGCCTGCTTTGCTGTACGCAATTGCGGCAGCTTGCTTCACGGGCTTTCCGGCCCGAACCTCCGTCGCAATGTTTTCGGAGATAACCTTTTTGGACGTACCTTTTTTCAGAGGCATATTTTTCCCATCCTGATTTCATGATGTAAAACCGCTTTACATTTAGGGGGTCAAATCAATCTTGATCCCAGTTTCTGTCTCTATAACCTTCTCGACATCCTGCTCGATCTGGTTGTCTTTGCCTAAGAACACGACGGATGCATAGGCAACTATTACTCCCACCGCTATGATGGTTATTACTTTCCAGTTCTTTGATAAAAAATCTTTCATTGTAAGCCTGTCTTACATTGTTACTCTGCTTTCTTCTTCCAGTAGAGGATCTCATCTTCTGGGGCAAGCTTTAGCCCATCCCATTTACTCCCTACTGACCATCCAGCAGCACTCTTCTTATTTTTAATCTTGAGATACATAAGATCATAATCGGCAGGCAGAAACTTAGTAGCATCTGCCCACCCATCGGGATCGAATTTGATATCTCGGTAAGCGAACTTTCTTTCCTTCTCGCCTACCTTGATGTAATCTCTCCCGACCTTCATCATAGGGCAGCCGCCGGTATAGACACCGTTGGTGTCACAGATGTTGATGGCGTATTGGTTGCTGTCTCATCCACCACATCCGTAGCGCTTCCTTGTGTATGAACCATTGTAATTGAGTATGTGCAACTAGATAGTAGTAAACACATACAAAATGCAATTAACTTATTCACTTTGTTCCTCCGCTTTTTTGATTTTGTTTTTCCAAGCATTAAACTTATCGAATAAACGCTTCTCATCCTTGAGAAGTTCTTTGATGGTTTGAATCTTCGTCCAGTCGAAATGCTTCTGAACGACTTTCAAATATTCCATCGCAAAATGCTTATCTTCCTTGTCAAAAAGGTTGAGGAACTTGGTTACATATTCCTCTTCGTTTTCAGTCTTAACTTCTTCAGTATCAATGAATTCCTCAGAAATTATCGCTTCTGATTCCGAAGGTTTTTTCTCTACAACTTGACTAATTTCTCCTTCAACATAACCAATTCCAATGACATCACTAAACAGTTGACGTGCTAAACGGCTGAGTGCTCTAGCAAAACACATGTCTTTAGGCCACTTAGTCCAACCACCCCCTTGTTTAACAAGTCCAGCTAGTTGAGCCTCGGCTACAGAGAAGGAAGCGGACTGAGTTTCTCCGGTATCTCCTCTTCTTCCTACCAAAATACAATGTTGTGCTGTACACTCTTGCACTTTCAATTGGTGTCCTGCTTTACGGATGAGAGCTGACATCATACGAGCTGAAATTTCGACCTTCCCTTGTATGATATTTATTCCTCCGTTTAGCGCCTGCATAGGGGGGATTCCAAGCTCGCGAGCTGATAACATAATCATCATCACGCCGGCCTTCTCTCCTATGCCTTTATACATTTTACTTGAAACAGCCTGTTCGGCCATTGTTTGAAAGACCATCATTTCATGCTCGCTAGGCATGGATGATCTCTGGTTGATAGTCTGAACCGGCATGGGCGCTGGCTTAGGAACCATCATAGGCATTTGGGTTTGAGCTGGTAAAAGCTCTACATTAGTACTCATCTTATCTCCGCTTTTGACTTTTCTTTGCCTCTTGTTCCCATTCCTCGAGAGTCATGGCGTCACCATAGTCGTTTTTTCCGCTTCGTCTTGAAGGAGCTGGGCCTCTTAGTTTTTCCGCCGAAGGAACTGGCTGGGGATTTTTTCGCCACTTGTCCAGTCTTTCTTGCATTTTTTCGCTTAGGTTGTTCACGTTTTAATCCTTGTGAAAGAAGTGTTTGTACGTGCGGAAGATGGCTAAAAAAAAATCGTCATCTACCTTGTACTCATAGATTTTTGGTTCTTTTCCGTGCTTGTTGAGGTGTAGGAAGTAAATTCGCTGAATGTCATATCCGGCATTTTTCGCGAGAAACGCATATGCTGCTCCCTGAGCCGGCCATGTTTTCGAGGGTCTTGAAGAGGTTTTAATGTCCACAATTGCAAGTCCTTCGGGGGATTTGGTGATAAAATCCACTTGGCCAGTAAGGCAAAGTTCATCATCCCAAAAACGTTCTTCCATCTTGATAACGTCGATTCCTGTGGCCCACCACTTCTTAAAAGATTCAACATAACCCCACGTTTCATCATCGACTCCGATTTCTCCTAAACCAGCTACGATGCCCTCGCAGATCTTATGTACTTTGGTTCCTCTTTCAGCGGCGTACGCCAGTACGTCAGGGTCAATGGATTGAAGCCCAGAGAACGGGTAAAGCATCTGGGTTACTCTCAGGTAGTTTTCTCTGGACTTTTCTTCTAAAGGCATGTAAAGTTTCTTTGTATTAGTAGCGTTATATAAATGAGCAAAAAAATGAGCAGGGCACCAATGACATAATCATCCCTTTCATCTTCAGGAAAATACATAAAGACCTAGCAATGTGACGGTGAGCAATCCGATTCCAAAGTAGATGATGCAAAGCAACACTTTGGTATCAATCGCGCTCAGGATCTCATTCCAAACTTCTTTCATGAATTTAGACCTGTAAATTAAAATTTTAATTTGTCTTTACCGTACCAGATGGTGACTGGAGTGACAAGTCTTTTTTTGTAAAAACGGGGTAATTATGGATGTGGATGTCCTAGATTTTGACCTTCACCCGTGTAAAACTAAGCTGGCGTGTGTGTTGGTGAAGTATGGTGAACTGGTTTTGAGATGTGAGCTTGTTTACCATGTTGGTAAACAAAAACCATGGGTTAGGATGCCTGAGATATGGCGAACGAAAACGTATAAACACAAGTTTGCTTATTGGCCATCAAAGGAGTTATCCGATGATTTCCAGAAAGTTGTGTTAAAGAAAATATTTGATAAGTATGATTTGGATGAAAGTAAGGTCGCACAGCTGCACCGAGATAGCGCAAATAAACGCGGACAGTGCAAAAATGTGTAGACATATTTTAAATAAACAATTACTTTCAGCAAAAAAAATACCCCTCGATTGAGGGGCATTTGGACATCCTGGAAAGATGTTGCGATGTTTTAAGAGGCGATTACCAGTCACCTTCTTAAAATAGGAATTTCTCCAACTAGACATACGAGAGATTCTACCGCACCGGCTTCCATTTTGTCCAGAGTAAATTTATTTTATGAGGACGAATGGACATATACGCCGTTACGACACAGGAAGTACTAGAACGAATTTCTAGGCACTGCCCTGATGCACTTTCTGCTTACCTTCAATGCATTAACAGAGCCAATCAAGAAGGCACTGTTTTCTTTTCTAAAGACCTTGTCGAGATCGACATGTCCGAAGAATGGCGTCCTTTCAGATCAAAAATAAAAAAACTTGCTCGCGAAATTCTCCTTGAATGGCATCCGTTCAATGATGGGATTTCCGTTACATTGGCGGATCCAGATGCGAATGAGTAAGTATTTCATTTGCTGTGAGCAATGCTTTGAGATGATTGGGAAGCGAAACACCAGGGCAGCACGCTGCTGGATGGATTTTTGCGCCCATTACTTAGAGCATGGCGAGCTAATCCATATGAAGAATAGAGAATTTCCCGAACTCAGAATCTTAGAGCTTATGGGCTTTTTGGTCTCCACGGATCAAAAGGACGGGACGGCTATTCGTGTGAAAGGACATATGACGACTGAAGACGGCGAGCATTTCTTTTGTGTAAAGGAAGGACGCCATGAGTGATCTAAAGATTTGCAGTAAATGCCACCAAGCTAAAGAAGCGATGAGAGATTTTTATCTCTGCTCCGGAAGATGGAGGAGTGAATGCAAAGCTTGTACGATCAAACGCAACGTTAGGTATCAGAAGAAAATAAAAGCCTGGAAGCATCGGTATGTGGACGACGATGCGCGCAGGCTTTACATGAGAGAATACTACGATAAGAACAAAGAAAAGTTCGCTAAGTACCGATCTGAGTTCAAAGACCGTTACCCTGACTACTACAAAGAGTACTTCAGAGAACGAAAGGAAAAGAAAAATGCCAAGCGATAACTTGGCACAGGAAAATTCTTAACACTATGGGACACATTATGGCAGAAAAAGATTTACCGGTCAATATGAACCGCGACTTCAAAGGGATTTGGATTCCCCGAGAAATATGGCTAGCTGAAGGGTTAGCGCCTACCGAGAAAATTCTATGGGCAGAGATCCACTCACTTCATAACCGCGAAAAAGGTGGATGTTACGCGAGTAATGACTACCTTTGCGAGTTCATGGGCGTGAAAGAGCGCCGATTACAAGAGATGATTGCGAACCTAAAAGCTTATGGCTTAGTGGTTCATGTTAGTTTTGATGGAAGGGAAAGGGTGATGAAAGCTATCACTCCACCAGATGGTTTTGTTGCGTGCAGAGCAGAGGTGCAGAATAATGCACCACCCCCCCGCACTTTAATGCACCCCTCCGATGCAGAATCCTGCACCCCTCCCATATATATAGATAACAAAGGTGAGGGTATATCTAATATCTCTCCTCCTATACCTCCTCAAGTAGACGCGGCTAAAGCCGCTGAGGTGGAGAAATTGGATTCTTCTAAAGAAAAACCTAAAAGGACAAGGACGCCTTCGGAATTCACCCCGAAGGTCAAGGAAGTCGCCGACAAGATGGTTAACTCCCTTGTCGCTCATAAACCCAACTATGTCCCCCCTCGAAGTCTAGCCAACTTCCTCACTCATGTAGACTATCTCCTTCGCCTTGATAAGCGAGATCCTCAACTTGTCCTCGATGTCTTCAACTGGGCGCTAGCTGATTCCTTCTGGGCAGACAAGATGTACAAGCCTAATCCGGCTGAATACCTACGCAAGCAATTTGACCAGCTTGAAATGAAGATGAGCGCTAAACCAGCAGCTAAAGACCGCCGATTTGCTCCTAGTTCCAATGACGCCGAAAGTCTCAAGAAAGTGGAAGAGTGGGAAAAAGGTGCGCTATGAAATTGATGTCTCAAATCGCTACCGCTTCTCTGGAAGGTTTAGCTGACAGAGATAACAAACTCGTTCACTTCATCGCGAGTAACAAGGGGTATTTAACCCTCGATCCTCCGAAATGGGCTAAAGAGGTTGAGTGTCCTTTTTGCGGAGACTCTTCTTTTTATCTTTTCATGGTCGATAAGGAAAGAAGGGCATGGCTCTGCGGACGCAATTGCATTGGCTCTAAGCTGCCATCGAGTATTAGCCAAGGGTCTGACATCCCTAAAGACAAAAGAGCGCTAGAATGGCCCTCATTTTGCGAAATTAACGGCATTGGAGATGTGCATTATGACGTCAAGTTTGAAAGTGTCCAACAATCCCAAGGCAAAATCGATTATATGCTCAAGTTTGCTCATACACCTCGCGGCATTATCTTCATGCGAGGCGAACCAGGAACCGGCAAGACTTATGCAGCTATGGCGATATGTGAATATTTCACACGAAAAAACAACTTCTGTGTTTTTACTACCCAAAAACAAATGTCAAACAACTGGCTTTTAAGTATGGGTGACACCATGAGCAACTATGTCAACTCCATCATGGGAGCTAATCTCTTGGTGGTTGATGACTTTGGAACGGGGGAGCCTAACCCCAAGTTCTTAGAATTCTTCATGGATGTGATTAACACACGGCTGCAATGGAGTAACCGCGGGACAGTACTCACAACTAACCTCGAAGCTAAAAAGTTTGCGCTTTTCTGTGGGGATGCTCTTAGTGATCGCATTATGACAGGGCAGATATTTAATTTTGAAGGCAAAACAAGAAGGAAAAAGGTGGAATTATGAAAATAATTAGAACTAAAAATGGAAACGCTTTGATTGCTTCTAACATTATCTTTATCACGAAAGAAGTGGATTTTTCCGTTAACGATAAAAAAAATGTAAGCATTAACGCCTTTGATGTTAGAGGTCAAGGTTACTGTTTAGCTGAATGTCAAATAGACAGTGATGCGGATGCTAAATTTGAAAGCATTCTTACATATTTAACACAAGAAGGAGATTAATCATGTTAGAAGTTTTAAACATTAACGCGGTTGAGAAGGGAAGTCTTTTAGCAACATGCGATGTGCATATTATCCCTTGGAAATTGACATTACACGAAGTAAAGATTTTCCAAAAGGGTGCTAATCGTTGGCTCGGCATGCCAGCGAAAGAATACACTAATGATATGGGTGAAAAAAAGTACACAGACTTAATCACTTTCGATAACGAAGGCGTGAAAAATAGGTTTCGTAATCAAATTATGGGTGCTATAGATAAATATCTAGAACAAAACCCCGACATGAAACCTGAAGATGTCGTGAAAGAAGATGATGAAATGCCATTCTAAGGAGGCGTTATGCTCCATGAACATGCAGTCACGTATAAAGATCGGCTCTCTGTGGCCGATCTTGATTACATAGTGAAGAAAGCGAATAAGCTCGGACGACTAGGACGGGATATAATTAGAGTCCATGAAGAAACGGATTCTGAAGGCACACACGTATATTTTGACGTAATGGGGATGAAGAATGAACAAAGAAGAGATGAAGGAGAAGTTTGAAAAGAACGTGGCGTTTCTCAAGAGGAATATTCCCCCTGATGATATCTACATGTTCGCCGAACAAACTTTCATGGCTGCTTTGTTTTTTATTTATAAATGGTCTGACTGGGTAGATGTCAATGAAGAGTGTAAAGATGATCCAGTGGCTCGTAAATGGGTTGCTAACATTATCGGACTTCAAAGATGTAAAGATCAGGATTTAGATATCGATTTAGACTTAGATTTTAAAAGCGTGGAAAGTAATGAAGATAGTTCTTGATGGTGAGCCAGTAGCTCAAATTAGAATGAAGTATTCAGGAAGAAACGGTGTAGGAAGAATTTATGATCCCAGGGAAAAAGAAAAACGACGAATCAAAGAGCTTATCTCTATTCGTCATATTCGTTATCCTAGTTTTTCTCATCCTCGCGTTTCCTTTATATTTCATATGCCTATTCCTAAGAGCATTCCTCGAAGACTTGCTGGACTTTATCACTCTGGGCTTCTCAAACATGAGAAAAAACCTGACACAGATAATTTTATCAAGCTATATCTCGATTGCATGGATGGCATTTGCTTCGATGGCGATCAAAAGGTTAGTTTGGGGAATAGTGTAAAACTATACCATCCCCACCCCAAAACAATCATTATCATTAACGAAACATCAGAGCTGCTTTCTCCTCTTGAGGTTGATCCGATGACATGGCATTTGTTGTTCGGGAAAGAATCCGGTAAATGCTCATTTTCTGAAATGGCTTCCCTTCCCGATTCGTATAGCCCAACTCAGTTAGAACCGACGCAATGTTTTGATATGATCTACCCTCGGCAAAAAGTTCCTCCATCAGAGCCAATGCCTTTTGTTCCTCAGCTATTGGAACAAGGACGCCTCTTTTTTGAACAATCTCGCCTCCAACCCGAATAGCTACGGTTTTAGTTTCATGCATCCCAAATCCATAGGGCAAGTATCTAGAGTAACGCTCATTACGGTTCTTCTTACTCTCAAGTTTCTCACTCACCCTCTTACGCAATAACTTTACTTCCTCTTCAGCCATACCAGCGTAAAGGCCAAGCATAATCTTGTTTTGTATACCTGGTTGCTCAACTAGAAAAATGTCAGCGCCTTTAGTCTCTAGCATGTGGATTAATTGCGTAGTCTCATGCAATTTACGGGCTACACGGTCTAAACGCATAGCGATAATGATATCACCTTTCTTAAGATCAGAGAATAAAGCCATTCCCCCTTCTCTTTCCATTAATGGTTTCTTGGATGTGACTTTATCGCGGTAGATCTCATATTGAAAGTCTGATTGGTCTTTGCTTCTTATGAAGCGCAAGCAATGATCAAGTTGAGTTTCTTCGTCTTGGTCTTTCGTTGAGACCCTAAGATACAGGCGGTATTTCATTCTTTTTCTTCCTTGTGTTCTTACGTTTACGGGGAATTTCAATATTAGGCATAACTTTCCTAACCCGTAATAGTATTTCTTCTTCTGTAGTTTCTACTCTTTCTAATACATTCTCTACTTGCGCTCTATAAACAGTTAGTAAATGTTTAATATTAGCTTCTATTGCTTCAGCGGTTTTAATTTCATCTTCTTCTAATAATCCTTTCTCACATGCAACTACTTGATAAGCGCCTAATGTCTTTAAAGAAGCCGAAGATGTTAACAAACATGCTAGGTAATCTTCAAGGGTTTGTATCTCTTGCTCTGGTTTTACGAAGTTGATTTCTTGCATTTTTCCTCTAATTGTTTGATTTTCTCTAAAGCTAAGGGCGAAGGCTTGAACGCTCCTCTTTCCCATCTATTGATTGTCTGAAACGAAACTCCTAATATATGTGCTAACGCTTCTTGTGATAATCCTAACCTCTCTCTTATTTCTTTAATCTTAACTGGTTCCATTGCCCTATCTCTCGTTTAAAATCTTAAACAGCTCCGCTGCTCTTTGCGGTCTGTAATTTGAGTCTATTTGTACCGGCTCGCCCTCAGCATTGAAGCGACTAGCTAACTCGCTCAAACGCCATTCAGTTATTTCTACAGAGAAACCTTTGATAATGCAGCATATCTCATCTTCATTTTCAGGGTTTAACGCATAAATGTAGCATTCCCAAGGTGAGAGAGGGTCAAAGACCCTCACCTCAGCCATGCACGCCATCGAACTAGCTTTCTCACCCCAATAGGATTTAAGCTTTGTCTTTTGGTCGCTATTTAACATTCCTAGCTTCCTCGATTTTGCACAGTCTACCGTGAAAATCCTTCATTTCTTCATGGATTGCCTTAACTTGGTTATCCATGTGTCGCCAATCAGCTCGGCTCTCAGCTCTAAACCAAATGATTAAGCCGGCATTAGCTAAGAACAATGAAGCTATTTGAATCCATCCTTCATTCATTTTGTTGCCTCCTTTAAACTTGTTTCAAAATTAACTGCTACAAAGTCAATTAACTCATTAAAAGAGAAATCAACTTCTTTACAATCTGGGGTAAACTCATAGTATTCATTACCAACCATTACCCAACCATCTTTGCCGCACCACGTCAAACCATCTGCATTTTTGACTATCCATTTGTCTTTACCTAAATGAATTAATGAAAATGGCTCATCTGAGAACTTCTCATCATGACAATGCATACAAAGCATTGTAGTAGTGGGGCACCAATTCTTTCTCTTGCGAGGCTGACTAATACAACATGAGCATTTACTACAGTAAATCCCCCCAGATCGTTCTTTATCCATGTGGCTCCTTATCTTTTGCGGCACGCTCTTCAACGTGCCATTTTATACCTTCTTCAGTAGCTAGTTTGATTGTCTCTAGCGCTATTCCATGTCTTGGCGCTAAATCCATGAGCATTTTAACGCTCAACTGTATCAACGAAAACCCAAACTCATGAGGTGGCATAATGTCATTGTATTTCTCCGCTAGAGCGAGATAATCTTCCCATAGCTCCTTTCTTCCTTCGTTTCTCACAACTCGCACTCCTTTAATAACGTATTCAATGACTGTAAGTACTCCTCATGTGCTCGGCCTAATACAGGGTCAAACCTATATTTTATTGCATAATGCCACGCTGTATCACGTAGCTCTTGCAATCGTGTAAGGGTTAGTGTATAGTTACAGTCATAAGTTTTGTTTTTCTCAACAAGACTCCTTGATGGGGTGTTGGTCGCACCCCATAATTTAACTAGCTTTGTTAGCATACTCTAATTTCTCCTTTAGGTTTCGTTTGACTTCGTATAAGTCAAAACATTTGAATTCCATCTTATCCATAAACTCGCATAGCTCTTTAAACTTCACCTTCTCAACCTCAAAGTATTTCATTTGTTGAAACGCCTCATCTAATCTCTTTTGAAATGCGTGCCTCTCAATCTCTTGCTCAATCTTCTCCCATGTAATAGGCGCAGGGCCGAAGTTCTCTGAGCATGTAAACCTAAATGTCACCCTGTCGCCATAGCCGAATTTAGGGTTATTCTTATACATCTCAAAGACTGTGCTATACTTATCTTTAGAGATATACGCGTGAAACTCTCCACTCTCTTTTAATGCGTCTATAAACTTAACGTTGACTTGCTTGTATTTCTTGAATTGCTCAAGCTTCTCTCTTAAATGCTTCTCCATCGCTACAGCGTCTTGCAATTGCTCTACTTTGTTATTAATGCTTTGTTTGTTGTGATTCATCTTACACCTCCACCATTACCCAGCCATTACACTCCTTAAACGCTCTCATTCCACCATCATAATATCTATTGATCGCTCTAACACACTGATCATAGGTTAACTCTTTAATCTGCTCTTGGTCGTATTCCTCATCGAAACACTCTAATAACCAAGCTTTCATTTCACCCATTGCATACGATTCCATCATGCTCATCTTATCTACCTTGTTAAACATAGCTTTGATAACTTACTCAAGCAACCTACTCTTCTTTCACTCTTGAGGAGCTTATCACTCAAGGTTAATCGTTTTCTCTTGCTTATACCACCTAATATAACACATGGTATAATTATACACAAGCAAAATACTCTGAGGCGCGAAATTAAAATAAAAAGTTGACAAGTAAAGCGTTTGATATG
>JACCDQ010212974.1_pt1 | contig 41473 bp, 59 predicted proteins | sample 7446031 | NCBI WGS metagenome assembly JACCDQ01 (sample SAMN15323442, study PRJNA562643) | freshwater metagenome | isolation source: river surface water | place: USA:Blue River Watershed | collected 2017-08-17 | reverse complement strand
TCGATTTGAGGACGCCATCGACGTAAAGCTGAACCGTGCCCGTGCCGCCGCTGATCGTCACGGCAAGGCCGAACTGGTGGAGGTTGCCGTCCAGCACCGCGGTGAGTGCCGCGCCGGTCAGGCTGGCCTCGATGTTGCCCGACGTACCGCGCACCCTGAAAAGCAGCGAAGTTGGGACGCCGCTGGCGTCAGCCTGCAACCAGAACGCATATTGCGAATTGGCGTTGGCCCCGGCACCTGATCCGACGATGCCGTTGAACGCGTTCGCGGCCTGCGTCGTAGGCAGCTTGCCCCACACTATCGCCAGAGAGCGCGTCACACCCACGCCCAGGTTAAACGAAGTCGGCAGGGTGATATATTGGTAACCCCCCGCCGAAACCGCGCCGTCGGTTTTGAGCGTGCCGGTGATGACGGGTTGCAGATAGGAGCCGGCGTTGGCCACCGCCATGCCTGCCGGCGATCCGCCCGAAACCAGATTTGCGAACGTCGATCCGCCGATGACGTTGCCGGTGCCGGAATAGGTGACGCTGTTGGACCAGTCGAACATAGCCAGGTGGACGCCGCGCACGATGGCGCTGTCCTGCTCGACGTAAGGGTTGGTCGAGAGCGGCGAGGTCGGATTAGCCCCGGCCTTGATGAAGATCGCCATGTCAGTAGCCCTTTGCTGCGAATGCCGCGACGCACAGGTCGCCCGTCAGACCCTTGCCGGTCGAGTTTTCGTGGATTCCGTCGCCAAGCACGGTGTCATTGACCACGGTGTAGGCGCTGCCGTTGACGGTGAAGGACGATGTGCCGCTGTTCGCCCGCATGTTGGCGATGACCGACCAGTACCGACCGGGGAAAGCCGCCGCCAAACGGCTGTTCAGGTCGATGCAGTTGTCGAGCGTGATCTGGCAATTCGCGGCGCTGTCTGCGCTCGATCCACCTGCCGCCGTAGGGACGTCCGAAGTGCCGTTGGTCGGGCCAAGGATGATGTACCGGCCCGAGGTCATCAGCGCCGCGATCTGCTGGATATAGGTCACGGTCTGCGCACCGTTGTAGCTGCGCGACCAACCGATATCGTTGCGACCGCACCGGATAATCGCCGTGCGCCCGTAGAGCGTGGAAAGTGCCACCGCCGCGCTGGGATCGGTGCCGGTGGCCTGCAACGACACGACGCGCGCCCGTGCCGGGTTCTGCACCTTAACCGCGCTAGCCGGATAGGATGCAGGGCGGATGGAATAGGTGCCGCCGCTGTTGGAAACCCAGCACGCCACCGCCGTCCCGGTTTCGTCCGAAACCTCGACCCTGGCGCACTGACCCGAGTTCAGGAAGGTGATGTTCGGGGTGCAAGTGACGGTCCCTGTAGTGGGCAGCGCATTGCCGGTGATCGCAAGCGTCAGGATGCCAGGGACGCCGAACGAAACCGCGATGCCTGGCGTGTTCTCCCCGCCTTCCGCAGACGCCGCGACCGCCCGCGTGGGGAACTTGGTCGGCAGAACGTCCATGATGCCCGAGCCGAGCGCAGTCATGCTATCGCCAATTGCGACAATATCGGTCGTCCCAGCGGGAACGGTTGTGCCGTTTTCAACCGAGGTCACGCGCGATGCCAGCGCGTCCACTTCGCTAGTCAGCCGTCGCCCTTCCTGCCAGAAGGTGCCGTCGATGGCGGACACGTACCAAGGCAACTGGCCGTTTGTCAGTTTGAAGGCGCCGAGAATGCCCGAGCGACCTGTCGCGACTGTTTCGAACACCGCTTCCGCTGCTTCGATGCGAGTGACCACATCGCCGCCGTTGCCGAAGATCGGGCGAAGGTCGCTGTTCCGAAAGCCAAGGCCCAACAGGCCCGAAGGCGTCTGCCACCCGCCGAGATACCCCGACCGGTCGGAGATGGTGACGAGCTTTTCCGCCACCGCATCAACGCCAGCCTTGCCATACATCACAAGCTGCGTGCCCCCAAACGGAGCCGTCGCCACAGACCCGCCGTTGTTGCCGTAGAGCAGCACTTGCGAGCTATCAGCAGACGCAACCCAATAGGTTTTCTGGTCCAGAACCAGCGAACCGACCGTGGCCGTTGCTGTAGCGCCAGTGACCGAACCGGACGGAAACGAAAGCGTTGGGGCCGTGCTGGCAGTAGACAAGCCGGGGTTGGTGATGGTAATCGCCGTCACCGCGCCGCCGCTGATCGTGTACGTGCCCGCAAAGCCCGTAGGCCCGCCAGAGATGCCAAGCGCATAGGTTCCGGTCGTACCGCCAGAACCGCCCGCCGTGATCGTGGTCGAAAGCACGCCCTTAGGCAGCGCGGAAGCGTAGGCGTTGGCGTAGGGGTCGCCAGCGCTATTAACCACCGCAGCAAGTGATGCCGAAGCCGCCGCACTTGCGGCGCTAGCGGAAGCATCCAACGCGCTAGTCTCTGAATTAGCGGCACTATTTTCTGATGATGCTGCACTTTCCGCCGCACTTGCGGCGCTAGCGGAAGCATCCAACGCGCTAGTCTCTGAATTAGCGGCACTATTTTCTGATGATGCTGCACTTGTGGCTGACGCATTGGCAAATGCTGATGCTTGATCCAGAGAAGGCGTAAACAATGGCTTTACCGCAGTGTAAAGCCATTCCTCGACAGCGCCCATCGTGACGCGCCGCGTGTCGGAACTACCGCTAGACCAAATCGGGATACTATCTGAACTAGATAGGGGGCCAGCGTCAGAAAGCTTGTTGATCGTGGTCATGGTACACCCCTATATCACACAATGAGCGTCGGACAAATAAGCTCAAAACATCATTAGCATGTTGCCGGTATTGGACGGTGCCGGAGCAGAAACAGTATACGTCAGCACGATAATTCCCTGCCCGCCAGTGTTTCCACCTGCGCCCGTAGACGACCCGCCACCAGCGCCACCATACAGGCCGCCAGAACCGCCAATACTACCGCTGCCTGCGCCACCACCGCCGCCGCCGCCTGAACCTGCCGTAGCGCTATCGCTGGTTTGCGTCCAGATTGAGCCAGTAGCGCCATTCGCGCCGTTTATGTTAGTGGTCGCGAAGCCAGCGCCACCGCCTGCACCTGTGCCCGCCGTGCCCGCCGTAGCAGCAACAGACGCCGTGGCCCCAGTGCCGCCACCTGTGCCGCTCGCGCCGTTTGCACCGTTGCCGCCCTGCGTAGCCGAGCCAGTTCCGCCAGTGTTACCCGCTGCGGAAAGTCCTGCGCCAGAACCGCCGCCGCCGCCGCCCGTCGATGATGTAGCAGACGGAACGCCGCCAGTACCGCCAGCGCCTCCGGGACCGCCAGCACCACCGCCACCCGCACCATTTGATGTGCCGCTTACAGCACCTCCAGTGCCGCCGGAAAATTTGGTAGAACCGACGCTAGAAGCCGCCGTGCCGCCTGCGCCTGCCGTCGTGCCAGAACCTACCGTCCCGCCTTTGGCGAGCGCGCCGTTAGCGACAGTAGCAGGAGCCGCGTTGGTGGTTCGATTAAGCCAAGTATCGCCGCCATTGACGCCCGTAGCGCCACCTGCGCCAATGGCCGTGTAAACGGTTTGGCTTGCCGTGATCGTCGCGTCGGCGTTGGTGATTTTGGCGTAAGCGCCAGCACCAGAACCAGCACGAGCAGTGTTACCACCCGCACCACCCCCGATTACCTCGACAGACCATGGCGCAGACCAATCGCTTGGGATGACGTAGCTAGTGCCAGCGGTCAGGAATATGGTTTTAGTCGCCATTGGGCACCGCCGGAAGCATGAAGGTCACGCCATCCCAAACCGCGCCAATATCGCATGCCTGCCCCACCATGACTTCGACAAGCCGACATCCGTCTGGGGCGTTGTCGCCGGGACTCGCGATGATGAGGTTTATTACCTCTCCGTCCGTCAGTCGACAAACTGCACAAGTCGTTTCCATATCAAGCCTGCGTCACTGCGGCGATAACGTCCCAGACGCTTTCCGCTGCATTGTAGATAGCGCCGACATAAGTAATCTTGCTCGCGGTGGTCGCCGTCGGGAGCGTTACGCCAATGGCGCGAAAGGCCGCGTTCCATGTCAACGTCTGACTTCCGCCATTGTCCTTGATGCGAAACATGAGCTTATCGCCATTGACCGGTGTACCCGTAGGCGCATTGATCGTAAGCGCTGCCGCTAGAGCGGTATATGCGTATATGTCCGCAGCACTGATGTCAGGCGTCAGCGATGACGCCGAAGATGCCGACGTGACACGAGGATCAATGCGCTTGTTGGTTAGCGTCTGCGTATCCGTCGTGCCGACAATCGTGCCGCTCGGCGCGGTCAGTGAAGTGCCCCACGCCGATCCGGTAGACACCGCAATGCCTGCGCCCGGATAGGCCATAGGGGCGCTATTTGTCACAGTAAACGCCGGATAAGTTCCGGTGACACTGATGCCCGTTCCATTGGTGAATGAAACCGTTTGATCCGGCGCGCTATTCGTTAGCAACCCGCCAGACAGAGACAATCCGGTCCCGACGCTCAGTTCCTCAGCCGCGCCAGTGCCTGCCGTCGTGCGCCCCAGAATACGCGATGTCGATACGGTCAAGCCGCTTGATGTATATGCTCCAGGGGCGACATAATCCGTACCCGCAGATGCTGCGGAAAGCGCCGTGCCATTGCCCTTAACGATTCCGGTAATCGACGTCGTAAGCGTGATCGCCGGCGTCGTAGTGGCATTGGCGACCGTACCCGCAAAGCCGTTTGCTGATACCACAGAGACGGTCGTAACGGTCCCACTCCCACCGCCACCAGAAGCCGCAATGGTAAAGTTGGGATATGTCCCCGTAATCGTGACGTTGGCACCTGCCGTCAACGTGACGACCTGATCCGGGGCAGTGTTGGTGACGGTGATAAAGCCGCTACTAGTGATCGGGCTGCCCGAAACGCTGATACCCGTCCCTGGCGTAATTCCGACGCTAGTGACTGTCCCAGTTCCTGCGCCAATCGACGAAAGCCAATCGAGCAACTCTTGCTTGAGCAGCCCGAAAGTCGCTCGGCGCGCATCATCGTTAGCATCCGACCAAATCGGGAAGCTATCGGCATCGCTTACCGCATCAACGCTGGATAGCTCGATAATCGTCGCCATGCTTAAAACTCCAACAGGCCATCGTTTCCAGTCTGCAACTGGTCAACCGGCCCGGTCGTGTAATTGGTGCCCCAGCGGTAAGGCTTATTGCCCCCGCCTAGCGGCATACGCTTAAGCTGCACTTCAGGCGGCTGCGCGTGCAGGTTCAGGAGCGTCTGATAAGCGCGCCCGAAGTTACCCCGCGTGTCGATCGATAGCGTCTTTCCGTATGCAGGCGCGATACGGATTGCCAGGCCAAGCACAATGGCTTCCCATGCGCTGTCCGGCGTTTCGGTCTGATCATCGAGACTGCCACCAGCGGGATTGGTCGGGATAGGATAGCCAATGCGAATACCGCGCGCGTTCCATTCCGCCATCATGGCGTCAAGGCGGCGCATGGCTGAAACAAGCTCCTCCGCCGTCGCGTCGTAAGCGTAGGTGGCGAGGCCAAGCTCCTCTAGCGCACCATTAACAAAGTCGCGGCGGGTGTAGCCCATCAGAGCGCCTCCGCGATCCGCTGCGCAAGCACCTTATCGCTTGTGCGCGCATTAAAGCCGATGCCCAGTTCGCGGGCCTTCTGTTCCAGTTCGTCACGGGTGGCAGGCGATACATCGTCGATAGCCTCCTGCGCCTCGACAACCTCATCAATCACGGCTTGCGCACTGGCCTTTGCAGCAACGCCCGCAAGCGCTTCCGGAAACGTCTTATGCCATCCATCGGCAAGCGCGGCCTTCATGGCTTCCGCGTCATCGATACCGCGATAATCGAACGTATGACCATCGCCAGCGCGATGCTGGCCGGGAACGCGGTAAACCATGGTGGGGAAGTCGGTCATTTCTTGCGGCCCTTCTTGGCCTTCTTGGCCACACTCAAGGCAATTGCCACGGCCTGCTTTTGCGGCTTTCCGGCCTTCACTTCCCTGCGGATATTGGCCGATACGGTTTTAGGACCGTAACCTTTCTTGAGAGGCATTGAACACTCTCCTAGAAAAATGGGGCGACGTTAGGAGAACCGCCGCCCCATTCCACCCTTACGGCTGGCCGAACAAAATCAAACCGTTCATTTCCGGGTTGGTGTTAACCACCCCGTAGAGAACGTCGAGCGTGTACAGGCTGGTGAAGGTCGAGTTGTCGAACTTCTTGCCCATCACGACTTCAAGGCCCTGATCGGTCGTGCCGCGCATGATGTCCACGCCCTGACCATCGGGAACCGAATAGCGACCGGGAAGAAGCTCGATGCTATCCTTGCGCCAGAACGGGTTTGCACCAGCCGCATTCTTGTTCAGCCACACGATGGCAGCCGTGGCGCTGGTCGAAGCGACGTTGATGTTCTTGTACGCCAGTTCCTGCGCCGTGGGCGAGGAGTTAGCGCCAACCATCGGCGGACTGATGGTCATGGTCGTGCCGCTGTCCACCGAGATAACACGGAAAGTCTTGAGCTGGCCCGTGCTTTCCTTGGTGATCTGGTGCACCGCTTCGATGCCCGCGATCGTGAAGCAATCGCCCGCAACGACGCTAGTCGTGCTGGAGACGGTCACGGTCTGATAGCGGTTATCGACGTTGTTGCCGTTGGCGTCCACGTTGTCGGGGACGTAACGAACCTGCGCGCCGTTGGTTGCGATGGTGATCGAACCGCCACCAGCCGCCGCCGCAATGCGCTTGCCAGCGTCGATCTTGTAGGTATCGAAGCCAGCAATAGGGCCGACGAACGAACGCTCGTAAGCGGTCGTGGGCTTGCCCGCCATGGTCTGACGCGAAGCCAGATTGCCAGCAAGGCCGTTGTAATCGCGCGTGGTCAGCGCAAGGTAACGCTCGCCTTCGCTGATGCCCTGTTCGTTCATCATGCTTTCGGCCAGCGCGATGTCGTCATAGTCGCCGGCCGCACCGGTAACGGGGACAACAAGCGTACCCTGAAGCGACACGACGTCGCGCACCTTGGTGTTGATGTCCGAAGCCAGACGCTGATATGCAGCCTGCCCAAGGCGGCCTTCCTGAAGCGCGTCACGCAGTTCCAGCGCGTTCATGTTCCAGGAGACGTTCTTCTTTTCGGTCAGGCGAGCCGGGACCGAACGCTGCACCGTATCCTGCGGGGTAACAGCCGAACCGATGGTGCGGTTCTGCGAGTTCAGGATGTAGGGCATCGGGCGCCAGATGGTATCGTTGGCGCGCTCCATGAGCTGGCCATCGGTGCCGAACTTGGCGACATTGCGCGAGATGACGAGAGCGTCGTTAAAGCCTTCAAGCACCTGCTCGAACGCGACGCGTTCTTCCTTGGAGAAATTGTTGGTAGCCACGGGAACCTCCACATATGGCGAGAACGGAAAAGGGCTAAGGCCCGGTTCAGAACTCGCCTATGCGGTCAGGCGGCAACCGTGAGACTGCGCATTTAGAGCCGCGCGAAGGCTGTTGTTGGGCAAGCCTAACACAAGCCCGCCCCACTAGCAAGTCATGAGCGCATACTACGCTTGTAAGCCATGACTTTTGAATAGTCGCCAGTGCGCGATGCTTCCTCACGCAGGCGTTCAAGCGTGTTATCGGCTGCGCTAACGCCAGTGCCGGTCGGGACGTTTACCGTCTTTTCCGGTGCCGATGCGGGCTTGCGGGTTGCCTTCACACTCATCTCCAGTCGCACGGCCTCCGCCACAAACTCGGCATAGTCCTTGATCTTGGCAAGTTCAGCAGCCTTCTTGGGGTTCTTACCCAGCGCATAGACAAGCGTCGGTGCGTCCTTCGCCACCTTCACCAGCAAGCCTTGCTGCGTGGCGTCGAAGTTGTCCTGCACGAACGCTTCGGCCTCGTCGAAGTCATCGACCGGGAGCTTGGCTTTGGCCTCGTTGTAAGACGACACCTTGGCTTCCCATGCCTGTTGCGCGGCCTCCTGTTGGGCACGCGCCTCACGCTCGCTGGCTTCGACGCTGGCCTTGTCCTGATACCATGCCTCAAGCTTGGTTTCGAACTCGGTTTCGTCATAGTCGCAGCTTTCGAGCGTCGGCTTAGCCCCGAGCTTCGGAACGTCTGGTGCAGCGGTATTCGCCGCCTCCAGTTCCTTTACGCGGCGCTGAAGCTCGCGCTTTTCCTTTTCTCGCTCACGATCCCGCTTGCGCAATTCCTGCACCCACGCCGGAGCCTTTGCGACCTCCTCCTCCGGGATGTCTCCGTCATCGGGTTCTTCGTCCCCGATCTGGATGACAAGCGGGCCTTCCTCATCGATGGGTTCGGCGGCGGCCTCCTGCGCTTCGGGTTCGGTCGGCTCGATACCGCCAACGCCTTCGCCTTCAACCTCTACGGTTTCGGTTTCGTCAGACATTCAAGCGCCCTCCTAAGCGCCGGGCATGTTGCCCATGTTCTGGCCAAGTCCGGCCATCGTCTCGGCAGTCTTGGCGCGGGTTTCGTCAACCTTCGCCAGCGTCAATTCGGTATCAGCCTGCGCCTTGCCAGCCAGCGCCTGTTCCTTCTCGGCAGCGGCAGCAAGGTAGACCTGTTGCGGATCCGGCTGGTTCTGCGCCTGTGCCGCCGCTTCCATTTCCGCGCGCTCTTCCTCGTTCGGCTCAATCACACCCATGCCGACAAGCTGCTTGCGGTAGTAGCGGTTAACGTCGCCCAGCCCTTCGCCGTCTGTGTTCATTAGGATCAACGAGGTAATGACCTTCGCATCCTGCGGGTCGGTCGCCATCTGCAACAGGCCGGTCAGGCTGCGCACCATCGCGTCACGGCGTGATGCGAACGAAGGCCCAACGTCAACCGAAACGTCGAAGTCAGCCTTGCTGAGATCGTTGCGCGTTTCGATTGTGCCGGTTTCGCCAATGACAGGCTGGCCGATCGTGATGCTGGAAACGTCGCCCTGCTCGCCCACGCTTTTCATCGCGCGGCCTTCCTCGACGTAAAGCTCCTTGGCCATCGACAGCCAAATCTCGCCGCAACGCTTCATGCTCTTGGCGAAGTTCGACATGTAGATAAACGACTGCATATCGAGCCGCTGTTGGATCATCTCGACGGCCTTGCCGGAGATGTTCGAAACCATCTGCTCCGCGCCTTGGTTCATCCCAAGGATTTCATTCATATCGTTTGCGCACTGCGTAATCAGCGCAGCCAGTGCTTCCGGCACGTTCGGCGGTTCCAGATAACCGACAGGCCCAGCCGGAGCCGAACTGCCATCGGCTTGCAACAGCGAGTTGACGCGCAGGAACGGCAGGTTCTTGATGTTTGCTTCGGCCCACTCGACCTGCAAGCCCGCAATCTGCTCGCTGGCAAAGATAGGCTTACGGATCGGGCTTACTGCCGCGATGTCAGCCAGGAGCGAAACCATCATGTTGTAAATGCGCTGCGGGTCTTTCGCCAGGCGTACCATACCCATGCAGCGCTCGATATTATCGACAAACCACCGCTTGCCGTAGACCGGCACGATGGGGATATTCTTGCCAGCGATGTGTCCGCAATCCTCAAGGATACGTGCACCGTTCAGGATGTACTTGCGGATAGCGCGCCGCTTGACCTTGCGCGCCTTGACCTCGATCACCCCCTTCCCAGCAAGATCGGCCAGAGCCGCATCAAGCGCGGATTGGTCGCTCTCAGTTTCACCGATGAGCCTTTCGCCCATCTCCTCCAATTCGTCGTCGTCGTACTTGGTTGTTGCGCCATCCTGATCCACAAAGGTTCGGACGTTTACGCTAACTTCCTCGACGCGGTAATACTCGGCAAGATAGACGCCATCAGGCGTGCACCAGTCAAACCATTCGGTATTCGTGTCCTTAGGCCACGTTGCCGGGTCATCGCCGTACTGCGCCTTATAAGCCGCAATCGACATGAAATAGACCACAAAACAATGCTTGGCGTCGGACTTGTCAGCACGCTTGGCGTTTACGTCGAAGTACACGCTCGTGTCAGCGTCGTAGATCGGTTCGATCTTGATGCGCTGATGCTCGTTCTCATCGTCGTATTCGTCTTCGTAGCAAGCCCGCAGGCGCCAAGCGGCGATGCCACCGCCAACTGCTTCCTCGAATGCGTTATCGTAGGCTTCTTCGGCGCTGCTATCCTGCTCGTCGGCGCGATAAAGGCCGTCGAGAACGTCAGCAAGATCGCTTTCCTTGCCGTCCTTGGCGACAAAATCGACGGTGATGCGGTTGTTGCGATACTCGTTGATGACGCGCAAGACGGCCTGGTGCACCTTGTTGTTCTCAAGGCGAGGGCGTTCTTCGAACTGCTCGGCAAGCGAGCCTTCCCACTGCGCACCAACGATGGAATAGAACCGGCGATCCTCAACGCACTGGCGGCGTTCATCGCGGTTGGCTGCTTGCGTTGCGTCGAACTGTTCGCGCGCCGTGGCGAGAATATCAGCTTCGATCTCGGCCTTGGACTTGCGCGCCATCAGAAACCCCTTTCTCGCGATTTACCACATGCCCCGCGCATTCGTCAACGCCTCCACTTCGACACGGTAGGCATCGGCGCGGCTGGTGCGATCGGTGTAGCCCTTGCGGCACGGCGAACGCCTTCGCAGGCGTAGCGCAGCGCGTCGACGCAATGGTTGTTCTTGTCGGCCAGCTTCGGCAGGACAAGCTGCGTCTGCGGGTCGATCTCGAAGCTGTAGAGCGTAAGCTCATCAATCACGTGCTGGCAGCGCGGGTGCACGATGATGTCAAAGCTCTTGAGGAACTCTACGCCTTCCTCAACTGAACGCGCGCCCTTGACCGCTGGCAGGATGCGCGGGAAGCCATGATTGCGCAAATAGCTGATCGTCTCGGGGCGACTGCTATCCGCCACCATCGGCCAGCTTTCCGCTTCGGGCACAGCCATGAACAAGTCAGGCAAGCGGTCAATCTCGCACCCGATCTGCCAAGCCTCGTGGTCGATGTAGAGATTGCGCCCTTCGATGTAGCAGCGCACCAGCACGCTAGGATCAATCGAGAAGCCGAAGTCCGCACCCATACGGAATGTCACGCCAGCCGGGGCTTCAAACTCCTCGACACGCCAGTTACGGAATACTCGCGCTTCGCTGTTGCGCTGGTACTCGCCCAGCCAAATATGCGCAAACTTATCCGGGTCGCGGTCACGGTCGTATTCCAGTTCCGCCCGCAGCACATCAGGCAACCACGGATTGTCCCGATAGTTTGCCTGCACCACGACTGCATCGGGTGGGGGGTTATCCGAACGCAACAGCACGTCAACAGGGTCAGTCGAAAGCGACGGGTTCCAAGTGAACCACAATTCGGAACCGGGCTTGCGGATCGTCGGGCGAAGCAAGTCCATAGACCGTTGCGAAAGGCTTTGCGCTTCCTCGACCCATGCGATGTCAAAGCCTTCAAGGGACTTGATACTGTCTGCGGTGTGGTTTTGGAGCCCCTGGAAAATAATCAGGCTGCCGTTTACGCCCTTGATCTGGTTAAGCTGCACTTCGAACAGCTTGCTAACGCCAAGCTGCTCAATCTTATTTTCCAGCAGCTTTTTCACAGACTGAGCGAGCGACTTTTGAATTTCACGCAAGCAAACAACATGCGTTGTTTTCATAACGCATTGTTCGATCAGCATTTCGGCAAAAGCGTGAGATTTGCCAGAGCCGCGACCGCCATGCGCACCTTTGTATCGCGCGGGGCGCAGCAAGGGCAGCAACCAACGCGGTGTTGGGATATCAAGCGTCTTGCTGGCCATCGACCACGACGCGCCTAATCTCGGTAAACGTCACGTTGCCTTCAACCGTCGCTGCCACCTGCGCCGGAATGATCTTGCCCAGCAACGACATGAAAGCAACGGGCTGCTCAACCGCCATGCGCGCCAGATAATCCGCGCCACCAGCTTGCGTAAAGGCCGCCTCGATCGCTTCCTTGATCGTCTTTGTGGTTTTGTTGGCCGAACCCTTGGGCCTGCCTTTCCCGGCATTCCCCGTATTGCGGCCTAGTTTAGGTTCCTCGGTCATGGTCACACCATACCACCATCAGCGCTTATTGGCGATAGCCTCAAGGACATCGTTGCGGCAAGCCATGGCGACAGCCACTAGCAGAAAGAAATGCGCGACCTGCGCCTTATCCATAATCAGCCACATGACGCCTACGGCTGCATTGATCCAAACGAGCCGCTTTTCAAATTCGGAAACCATCATCCATTCTCCTAAAATGGTAGGACCGGACGTTGGCAGCCATCCGGTCCCTGTTATCACGTTTGCCAGGCATTCGCCGCGTTCAATGAGACCCCTTTACCCCGGCGCGTCTTGTTCCTTCTGGTGCCTGACCTTCGCAACCGCTCGTGACCTTCGGCTGTCTGGAATATCCAGGAGGGGTGTCTTGTGGGAAGCATAGTGGCATGAACCGCCACCACAAGCAAGGGTTTCGACCAACTCCATGTGTTTTCCCGACTGTCACCAACAGCCCCTTATCGCGGGCGCGCGGACAGTCGCTTTTATAAAAAGAAAGATTTTACTATACCTTTCATGGGTAAGGGACATTTGGTGACAGTCTAAGCCAAGTTTGTATAACAACTGTCACCAACTGCCCCTTAACGCTCGCACGCGCGTTGCATCAATCCTCATCATCCCCGATCATGCTCAGGATTGCTTGGCGGGCATCGTTTCGGCGCAGGCGCTCCTCCTCTGCCTTGGCCTCAAACATGGTGTGCACCTCGGGATTGACCTTCCATGACGGGGCATCGCTACGCTTGTGCTGTTGTTCGAGCCACCCCATTGCTTCAAGCTGCTCAAATATCCGCGCACCTTCATCGCGGGTAATCTTGCGCATGGCACGCGAACCACGGCTTAGGGTGCGCATCGTGACGGCTTCCAGTTTGTTGGCCAGGATATAGCCTGCAACGTCCTGCAGGGCGTCATGGTCGTCAGCAAGGCCCACAACACCCGCGTAGAACGCAAGGCTGTGCCGCATGATGTAATCCGACAGGAACACGGCAACGCGCTTCGCGGTGCTTTCTGAAACGAACACAGGAAGCGTGTCCTCGTACCTGTTTTCGATGCAATGCCAGATGATGCAGAGGCGCGGGAACAAGCCATCAAACTTGCCGATATGGGCCGCAAGCTTCTTGTTGAAGCCCTCTGTTGCCGTGACAAGCTTGTGATGCTTGCGCTCAAGTTCGTTGCGGATGGCCCGCGCACCATCGTCGAATTGCAGGTTCATCGTGCCGGTGATGTTTTCCGGTGCGCGCAATTCATGCAGGCGCTCTATCATGGCGTCATATTGATAGGCGATGTCGCCTACTTCCTCATCCTTTCCGACGCTGGCAGGTTGCAGGATGATCGGAAAAAACCGTTGGATAAGGCCATCGTCTGTGGCTTCGCTAACAATGCGCCGGATAGGGTCGGGCTGCACACCTCCAAGGATCGTGACGGACAGGTTATCAATGATATAGCTGCCACGCCCGACGCGGTTGACTGCGTATTGCCCGCCACCGAACGCTGTCAGCCAGAACGATCGATCCTTGGCGCTACCCTTCCCGCCGCTGTACTTTTCAATACCGCCGAACCAGCCGGAAAGCTCGTCCTGCAAGCACAGGATGCCTTCGGGGCTGTAGCGGCAAACCTCCTGCGCCGCCTCCATCGTGATATCTTCGACGCGAAGGCGCGGGCATTGCGGCATTGGCTCGCCGGACTTTGATCCTCCATTGTCCTGCCAATCCATCATCGCGCGATTGCCCGCGTATAGCATATCTGCGTCAAGTGATTTGATCTTGCCGGTCGCCGCGCGCATGATCGGGCTTTTCTTGTAGCTGGGATCGCCAATGAGCATCGTCCAGATGCGGGCGCTTTCGGTCCACTTTTCGTGCTGCTTGACCTTGATCTTGATGCTATCCTTGATGACCGCCGCGCAAGCGGTGATAGCTGACATGGCAATGCCGCCAGGATCAACGCCCATCTGTTCAGCGCGGGATAGCGCGAACTCCTCGATAATGTCCGGCAATATGCCTTTGGGCATGACAGGCGGATTGTAGCGCGCCCACAGGTCAAGCGGGGCGGCTTCTGCCTTGGCGGCTTCTTCTTCGCGCTTTTTGGCCAGCGCAAATGCACGCAAGGCAAGGTTGAAGCATGTTGCCACGCTCTCCAGCCCTTGTGCCTTGGCCTGATCGTTAAAATCCTTGTCGAGCGGAATTGCGACGGGGCAATTCAATTCCTTGCCCAGCGCCGTCATTTTCTCGGCTGCATTCAGGTCGGCAGCAAGGACGATTGGCGTTCCTGCGGCTGCAAGCTCCCGAGCGACAACTTCCATGTTGTCCTTCGAGAACGTGATACAGACCTGATCCGCCACGGCTTCATGAATGCTGGCGCCAGTAGCAAAGCCTTCGCAAAGGATCGTGCGGCCCATGTGCAGGCCAATGTTAAGCCTGCCGCCCTTGGTGGGCGCGCGCCATTGAAAGCGCTTGACCTTGCCGTCATCATTGATGGTCTGGACGCTGCAAATCTCGTCGCCCGGTCCATAGATCGGCAGGATTAGTTTATCGCCCTCAAGACGGGCGCAATGCACCTCGACGCCTTTTAGCGTCAGGTAGGGATGGCTTTCGCAATCCTCGGATGCCTCCCATCGGGCGCGGGCCTTGGTGATAGCCTCCTCGGTTTCTCTGCGCTCGTCGGCTTCGCGTTGCAGCATGATGGCCTTGCGTTCGCGCCGCGCTTCCTCGGACATTTCAAGTGCATTGCCGCCAGTGAGGATTGACAGCGCGCCGCTTGTGTCAGTGCCATTATGTTTGGCAACAAAGTCAACGACATCGCCATGCGCCCCGCATCCAAAGCAATGAAAAAACTCCTTTTCAGGAACGACGCTAAAGCTGGGTGTCTTTTCCGCATGGAACGGGCAGCACCCGACATATTCGCGCCCGCGCTTCTTGAGTGACACGACACTGCCGACAACATCGGCAATCGGAAACTTCGCCTTGACGGCCTGCCAATCGTGGTCTGTCATTCGCCCTGCCCCTTGAGATAATCCGCCAGCTTTTCAAGCGTGGCAAGGGTCGGGTTTTCATTCTTGCCATCACGGATGGCGGCGATAGTGTTAGGGTGAAGCCCTGTTTTTTCTGCGACTTTTGATGGCATCCGATCTGCCAAAGCCATCCTAATCCATCCTAGTTCGGGCACGTTCGACGCTCCTTGTTGTGGCGATTGCATATTTCCTTGTTGCATTTTCATTCCGGTGTGTCTAGCGTGTGTTTCGCAGTCGTTAGACCCCGTCGCTGCCGGGAAAGCGCCAATGTGCGAGAAAGGAAATACCATGAGCGTTCTAGGCTCAATCCAGAAGCCGGAGAACCGTCCGCCGATCATGACGATTTGCGGCGATGCAGGCACCGGCAAGACCAGCCTTGCAGCAACCTTCCCCAAGCCGATTGTTATCCGCGCCGAGGATGGTTTGCAGTCGATCCCGGTCGATAAGCGCCCAGATGCATTTCCGGTGCTGGGAAGCGCGGACGATCTGTGGCCGCAGCTTGCGGCTCTGCTGAATGAGAAGCACTACTATCGCACGCTTATTATCGACAGCGTTAGCCAGCTTGAGCAGCTTTTCATCCGTGATGTTATGGAGCGTGATGGACGCGCGAAGTCCATTAATCAGGCGCTTGGTGGATATGGCGCTGGCGCGGCTGCTGTTGCGGCGATGCACCAGCGGGTCCGCAAGGCGGCTGGTTTGCTTAACACCCGCAAGGGCATGGCGGTTATCTTTGTGAGCCATGCGGACTTGGAAGCGGTCCGCCCGCCGGATCAGGACGATTATACCCGTTACTCCCTACGCCTGATGGGCAAGAGCCTGCCGCCGTATGTTGATGACGTGGACCTTGTGGGCTTTGTGCGACTGGTGTCCGCGCTCAAGGGCGATGACGGTGACCGCAAGAAGGTCATCAGCAACGGCGACCGCGAGCTTGTGTGTCATGCTACGGCGGCAAGCGTCAGCAAGAACCGCTATGGCATCACCGAGCCGCTGGACTTTGTGTTGGGCGAGAACCCGCTTGCCGAAGTGCTTGGCTTGAAGCGCAAGGCTACGCCGAAGGACAGCAAGACCGCGCCGGAACATGAGCCGGAAACCGAACCTGAAACCGAAACGCAGGATGTTGACCCTGCCGATTATGAGGAGTGCTAAGTATGTCGTTCTGGGACTTGTCCGACGGTGATAGCGCCGCAACTGGCGAGAAGGAGTTTGATGCCGGTGGCGGAAACATGGATCCTATCCCTGATGGGTCGTCGGTACTGGCCGTTATTGACGAGGCAAAGTGGAGCGAAACCCGCGACCGCGATGCGGAGTTCGTGTCGCTGCGATGGAGCGTGATGGAGCCGGAGGAATACCGCAACCGCAAGGTATTTCAGAAGCTGTGGGTTTCGGACGATGATCCGAATGTGACTGATCCGGCCAAGATGGATCGCAAGCGCGATAAGGCCAAACGGATGCTTGCGGCGATCGATGCCAATGCGGGCGGGAAGCTGGCGCGACAGGCCCGCAAGCCTAGCGACGATGACCTTGCGCTTGCTCTGACGAACAAGCCAATGATCATCAAGTGCATGGTCTGGAAGATGACCGGCAGCGATGGCCAGGAGAATAGCGGCAACTGGATTGCGGCTGTGTCGCCAAAATCCAAGGGTGTTGACATGAAGGCCGCCGCGAAGGCCCCGCAATCGTCGCGCAAGCCTGCACCTGCCGGCGATGTGGACGATGACGACATTCCGTTCTGACGCGCCACCGCATGAAACGCGCTAGGGCGATGCGTTAACGGAACGCGCTAACCCTACGGAAATCCGCTGGCAGGCCGGGTGCGTAAAGTCTGCCACATTTAGGAGATACGGAAATGAGCCAGAAGTATGAATTTACCGGTGAGACAAAGGAATGGATGGGCCGGACCTTGCATCGCATTCGTGCTGTCCGTGACATTGCTGCGCTCGGAATTGTCGCAGGGATGCTGGGCGGGTGGATCGAGAGCGAGGGCAACCTTTCGCAGGTCTACGGCGATGCGTGGGTCTACGGCAATGCGCAGGTCTCCGGCGATGCGTGGGTCTACGGCAATGCGCAGGTCTCCGGCAATGCGTGGGTCTACGGCAATGCGCAGGTCTCCGGCAATGCGCAGGTCTACGGCGATGCGCGGGTCTCCGGCAATGCGTGGGTCTACGGCGATGCGTGGGTCTACGGCAATGCGCAGGTCTCCGGCGATGCGTGGGTCTACGGCAATGCGCAGGTCTCCGGCAATGCGCAGGTCTACGGCGATGCGCGGGTCTCCGGCAATGCGCGGGTGACACCTATCACCATTACCGGACTGCGTTGGACCGTCACTATTGCCGATCAAGATATGGCTATCGGGTGCCAACAACACAGCATCGAGCGCTGGTGGGGTTTTAATGACCGAGTAATTGCCAAGATGGACGGCGCCGCGCTGGAGTTTTGGCAGGCCCATAAGGCAACGTTGCAGGCCCTTTGCGCCGCTACTGGCAGGCCATTTTCGAAAGGGGCCGAAGCATGACTGAACAACGATCCCCCGAATGGTTCAAGGCCCGCGTTGGCCGCGTCACTGGCAGCATGGTGGGCGCGATCCTTGGCCTTGCGCCGTACATGACGCGGGCCGACGCAATGCGAGCGATGGTACGGGAGGCCATTGGCGAACCGCGCGAGTTCAACGGCAACGTTGCGACTGAATGGGGCACGTTCAACGAGGACGGCGCGCGCTGGGACTTCGAGATGGAAACCGGCCTCAAGGTCGAGCCTGCACCGTTCGTGCCGTTTGAGGATTGGCTAGGCGCAAGCCCTGACGGCTATATCAACAGCGACGGGCTTATCGAGATCAAGTGCCCCTTCGGCATCCGCAACGACAATCCGCCTGTGTTCAAGAGCATCTGGGAACAGCCGCACTATTACGCGCAAATCCAGGTGCAATTGTATGTGACGGGCCGCGCATATTGCTATTTCTGGCAGTGGACCCCGTTTGGCACGCTCCACGAGGTGGTCATTGCGGATCAGGTATGGCTTGACGAAAACCTGCCACGCATGCGGCAGTTCCACGCCGAATATCTGGACGAGGTGAATAACAACGCGGACGAACATCGCGGCCCCAAGCGCCCGGAGATTGACACGCCAGAAGCCGCGCGGGCGATCAGGGAATGGGACGAGATCAACGAGCAGCTTGACCAGCTTGCCGAGCGCAAGAAGGACTTGCTGGATCAGATTGTCAGTATGGCAGGCGAACGCAATGCAATCGTTGCGGGCCGCAAGGTCACGCTGACGGAACGCGCCGGGGCGGTAAGCTACGCAAAGGCCATCAAGGCGCTTTGTCCGAACGCCGATCTTGAGCCGTACCGCGGCAAGCCGTCGCGTTTTTGGTCGGTCCGGTAGGTTGAAAGGAGAACCACAAAATGAACGTGAACGAAATATCCGCAATCGTGGCCAAGGAACTGCGCGATAGCCGCGTAGGCTTTGTGGGTTTGGTCACGCCGGAAACGCGCCTGTATGATGACCTGCATTGTTGCTCGCTGGATATGACCTGCATTCAGGTCGAGATCGAAATGCAGATTGGCCGTGACTTGCCAAGCATGGAAGTCGAACGCTGTCAGACGGTCGCCGATCTGGCGCGGGTTGTGGAGCGAGTGACAGCCTGATTTTGGAGAACCAAAATGTCAAACGGACTAATGGAAGCAATCAAAAGTGAACTTAGCGCCCTCTCCGGCGATGCCCTAGTGGAAGCGATCAATTATCTTCGCGGCACCATCCATGAGTTTTCTCCATTCAAAACGGAGCCAGTAGATTGCGTCATTTGGGTGAAAAACACTTTGGTTCACTCAAATGACTATAACCCGAATAGCGTTGCGCCGCCTGAAATGGAATTGCTGCGTCTTTCAATTGAAGCGGATGGGTATACTCAGCCCATTGTTTCGATGGCTGATCCTGATGGCACGTTTGAGGTTATTGACGGCTTTCACCGGCACCGCGTCGGTAAGGAATGCCTTGATATCCAAGCGCGGGTTCATGGCTATTTGCCACTTGTGCAAATCCGCGAAAGCCAGACCGACAAAACAGACCGCATGGCATCCACGATCCGCCATAACCGCGCACGCGGCAAGCATCGCGTTGAAGCAATGTCTGACATTGTGATTGAGCTTAAAAAGCGGAACTGGTCGGACGAAAAGATCGCAAAAAACCTTGGCATGGACGCCGATGAAGTTTTGCGGCTTTGCCAAATTAGCGGGATTGCTGATCTTTTTGCGGATGAGGAGTTCTCGCTATCATGGGACATTGATGACTTCGATCTTGTCCCGGATCAGGAGGAAGTGTGATGGAGAGGGTCTACCACACATGGGATAAGTGGGAGTGCTGCCCCGCCGGATTTTACAATCCTAAGCCGCCGCACAAAGAGATGACGATTGAGCAATGCAAGCGCATGTATGCGGATTTTTTGAAGGACGACGTGCGGTTTGCAAGTGCAACATATGGCGTTCTCGATGACTGGCGGAATAGCTGTGAGCACTATCTCACCAATGAGCGAATGAACCGCATCGCATGGATGGGGCAGGCGTCAATGTGCTGGGCCACTGGCGTATCCAAGTTTTTTTGCGGCGGATATTTTTTGCTGACAGACCTAGAGCAAAAGCGCGCCGATTGGATCGCTCTTGACGCGATAAATCTTTGGATGCTGCGCAACGCATACCCTCAAATCAGCATGGAAGATGCACTCGGCAAAACACAGGCGGACCTTTACTAATGACTGAACGGAAACGTTACCGGGACCAAAACGTCCTTGAAGCCGCGCGTGAGCGCATTTCCTATGCTTTTGACAGTTTTGAGCGTTTGTATGTGTCGTTTTCCGGCGGGAAAGACAGCAGCGTCATGCTGCACCTTGTTATGGATGAAGCCATTAAGCGTGACCGCAAAGTTGGCGTCCTCATAATCGATCTTGAGGCCCAATATAAAGCCACAGACCTGCACTTGCAGGAAATGGTTGACCTCTACCGCGAGCATATCGACCTGCACTGGGTTTGTCTGCCTATGTCTCTGCGAAACGCAGTGACAAATTATGAACCTCGCTGGACCTGCTGGGAGGATGGCAAGCAAGATATTTGGGTGCGCCAACCGGCGAAGGACGCGGTGACATCACCGATGTTTTATCCATTTTTCCAGCCTGGGATGGAGTTTGAAGAATTTGTTGTGCTGTTTGGCGAATGGTATGGCCAAGGCCGTCCATGCGGCGGCTTTGTCGGGATTAGAGCTGACGAAAGCCTGAACCGCTTCCGCACAATCGCTGTTTTTGACAAGAAAATGCATGGCGGGAAGCGCTACACAACACATGTCGTCGGGGAGACGTACAACGTCTATCCAATCTATGATTGGAAGACGCAGGACATTTGGCGCTATCATGCAAAGTTCCCCGACAAGCCACACAACCATGTTTATGACTTGATGCAGCAAGCTGGCGTTCCCCTTAGCCAGCAGAGGCTGTGCCAGCCGTATGGAGACGATCAACGCAAGGGGCTATGGCTCTATCATGTGCTTGAGCCTGAGACTTGGTTTAAACTGATCGCCCGTGTCAATGGTGCTAATTCCGGCGCGCTTTATGTGCAGGAAATGGGAAACATCATGGGCTATAATAAGATAGCCAAGCCTGACAGGCATACGTGGAAGTCGTTCTGCAATCTCTTGCTCCTGTCTCTCCCTAAGCCGACGAGAGAGCATTATATCGCTCGGTTCCGTAGCTGGCTCAAGGGATGGTATGGGCGTGGGTACAGCGTCATCCCGGATGAAGCCCCCAAAGTGCTTGAGGACCAGCACTGGGCACCGTCTTATCGTAGACTATGCAAGGTGCTTTTGCGCAATGACTGGTGGTGCAAAGGCTTAGGCTTAACGCAGCCAAAGTCAGAGGCATACGGTCGCTATCTTGCCCTTAAGAAGGAAAAGGCTGCGCAATCATGAACCTCCGGCCCTACCAGCAAAACGCCTGCAAGGCGGCGCTGGATTGGCTGCGCGCGTCGGTGTCGCCGTGTCTTATTGACGCGGCCCCGGCTGCGGGTAAGTCATTCATGATCGCCTATATCGCCAATACCCTACACAAGATGAGCGGAAAGCGCGTGCTTTGCCTTGCTCCTAGCGCGGAACTGGTGAAGCAGAACCACGAAAAGTATCTACTGACTGGCGAAAAGGCTTCTATTTTTAGCGCCAGCGCCGGGGCAAAGTCCACCCGTCACGTTGTCGTGTTCGCCACGCCGTTGACGGTAAAGAACGCTATCAGCCGCTTTTGCAAGCAAGGCGACGATGGCTTTTGCGCGGTAGTGGTGGATGAGGCGCACGGTCTTACGCCGACCATCAGGACGATCATTGACGCCATGCGGGAGGCTAACCCTAACCTGCGCGTTATTGGCTTATCGGGAACGCCGTTCCGCCTTGGCAGCGGCTATATCTTTCGACTGTGGCCTGACGATCGGGCAAATGGCGACGACACTTGCCGCGATCCGTACTTTACGAAATGCGTCTATCGCGTCAGCGCGCGGGAAATGCTCGACCAGGGGTTTATCACGCCGATGGAGATCGGCGCGATCAATGCCGAAGGATATGATACCAGCGGGATTGAATTGCTGCCAAACGGCACGCTTAACCCTGACACGGTAGAGCGCGCATTTGTTGGTCATGGGCGCAAGACGGCAGCAATCGTCGCGGATGTCATGGCCAAGGCCAAGGATCGTTCGGGCGGCATCATGTATTTTGCTGCCACGGTGCGCCATGCTGAGGAGATCATGGCCAGTTTGCCGCAAATCTCTAGCGGGATCGTGACGGGGGATGATTGTAAGCTAGGCACTGGCGAAATCCTTAAGCGTGACCGGCTTATCAAGAAATACCGCGATGGTGAGATACGGCATCTCGTCTCGGTGGGTACTCTCACAACAGGCTTCGACGTAAGCCACACTGAAACCATCGCGTTGATGCGCTACACGGAAAGTGCGGCGCTGTTGCAGCAAATCCTGGGGCGCGCTTGGCGCTTGCATGAAGGCAAGGAAACTAGCCTGTTGCTCGACTATGCCGAGAACGTCGAAAGGCATTTCCCCGATGGCGACATTTACAACCCGACCATCAAGGCCGGAAAGGCCACAAGCGGAGAAGGCAAGGCAGAGATCAAATGTCCGTCATGCGACCACACGAACGAATTTTCGTTAAACGGCGAATACATCGACTACAAGCACGACGAAAACGGATATGCGCTGGATGTGTTCGGGGAACGCATCATGACGGAACACGGGCCGCTGCCGGTGCATTATGGGCGTCGATGCTTTGGGCAAGTGCGTGTCGGTCCTAAGGGCGAATATGATCGCTGCACGTATAGGTGGACGGGCAAGGATTGCCCTCAATGCGGCGAGAGCAACGACATCGCGGCGCGGTATTGCTACGTCTGCAAGGCCGAGATCGTCGACCCTAACGCCAAGCTTGTTGCGGACTTCAAGGCCATGAAACGCGATCCGACGCGCCCGCAAACGGACGAGGTGCTTGGCATGACGGTTCGCCCCGGTGTCAGCACGAAGGGCAATAAGACAATGCGCGCGGACTTTGTGACGCCCTATCGTCAGTTTAGCGTATGGCTATTACCTGAGGCCACGCACTCGCGCGGGATGCGGGAATGGGCGGCATTTGAAGCGGCCACCAATGGGGGGCAGGACAAGCCGCAAACGATCAGCTATTGCAAGGATGAGGCCAGCGGGTTTTATCGTATCCTTACGTATGATCGTCCTGCGGATGTTGAGCCGGTAAAGGAGAAGGCGGCGTGACGGATGGCAGCAAACTTAAGGTCTTGGACCTTTTTTCAGGAATAGGAGGATTTAGCCTTGGACTTGAACGAACCGGCGGCTTCGAAACGGTCGCATTCTGCGAAATTGAAGAGTTTCCCCGCCGTGTCCTTGCAAAGCATTGGCCCGACGTCCCCTGTTATCGAGACGTCCGCGAGCTTACCGCAGACCGACTTGCTGCCGATGGAATTGCCGTTGATGTCATCTGTGGCGGCTTCCCCTGCCAGGACATCAGCACCGCAGGGAAAGGCGCTGGCCTCGCTGGGGAGCGTTCCGGCCTCTGGAGCGAGATCGCCCGTCTGGTTGGCGAACTGGCACCCCGATTCGTCATCGTGGAAAACGTCGCAGCGCTGCTTGGTAGAGGGCTTGGAGACGTTCTCGGAGACCTGGCCTCGCTCGGGTATGATGCGGAGTGGCATTGCATACCGGCTTCCGCCGTTGGTGCACCTCACCGACGCGACCGTATCTGGATTATTGCCTACCCCAGTTGCGAGCAATACCAAGGCAGTGGCTATGCGATCTGGGGGGAGGCCACCCAAGAACTTCTTGGCGCCAATCTGGCCGACACCCTGCGCGTCCATGTCGAAGGGATCAAGTCCAGCTTCGCTCACTCGCAGGAACGGACGCGATCGGTCGAACGACAGGCTGGACCATGCGGTCATGGCACAGGATGGTGGCGCGTTGAACCCAACGTGGGTAGAGTGGCTAATGGGGTTCCCGACCGGGCACACCGACTTAAGGCCCTCGGAAACGCAGTCGTCCCCCAAATCCCCGAGTTGATCGGAAACGCCATTCTTGGAAGCATGAAGCCATGAACCTGAAAGACTGTCCCGTGCCGATCTACGGCAATATTCATTTTCGCGGGATATGCCCGAAAGAGGAGATAGAACAGGCTTCATTTTTCAGCCGCATTCGGCGTGAATATCCCGACACATGGGGGCGTATTGCTCTGCATCCCCGTAACGAGGGATTGAAACGCGCCGGACAGTTTTCGACGGTGCTTAAGCACGCCGCCGAGGGTATGACGAAAGGCGCGGCGGATATCATCATCCCCGGCCCACGCACGTTCGTTTGCGAATTAAAGCGCGCCGACCATACAAAGAGCGCATGGCAGGATGGTCAGCTTGAATACCTGACGGCTGCGCAAGCGACAGGCGCGTTTGCGTGCGTGGCCCTTGGCGCTACGGCGGCCTGGGTGGCGTTTGAGGTCTGGCTAGAACAGATTGGGGCAAGCCCCGATGCAGCATGACTTGTTCGCCCCGCCAGCCGCTCGGGAGCGCGGGAAATGGCCCAGCGAGCAACTGGCGGATTATCTGGAGGGACGGGACGCGAACCCCGTCGCGGCGATCAGGTCATGGGCCGCCTACTATATCCATGACGCAGCAGTGCAGGTTTGCGGGCTTGCCACCAAAGAGAAAAGGCGGACCGCATTAGGGAGACTTCCCGATGCAATCCGCCCTTTGGTCGAGAACGAGGCTAAACGTATCTGGCCGATGGTTAGGGGTTAGTCGCCTCGCGTTCAGTCAATCCGTTTTCCATCATTTCCGCCTGCGCACCGATCTGAATAGCGATGACGCGAAGGTCGTGTTGCAGGTCGTCAACATCGTGGTTGCGAACATCGTCCGCCAAAGCGTTAAGGCCTTGCTCGATTTTGCGTAGTGCTTGTGCGGTCATGTTGGGAGCCTTCATGCTGCTGCTTGGCGAATGATGCGCTCGATCATGGCATCATTCGCGGCCAGCTTGGGGTAGATCGTCTTGCTGTAATGCAGGATGGTAGTGTGGTGCCGGTTTAAGCGCCGCCCGATCTGGGTAAACGACATTCCGCACCTGACCAGCGCTTCGATGATAACGACACGCGCGGGCAAAAACCTGTGCTCGTGCGACCTGCCGATAATCCCTTCGATGGGAACGCTCATTTCGCTTGAGACAAACGCGATGACTTCCTTGGCCGTCTTTGTCGGCGGCCTGTAGGATGCCACTGGCGTGACAGGCTTGCCGGACACGATCCACTCATAAGCCTTTTTGGCCCTGCCCAAGCGGGAGCGCATCAGGAGGTAGTCGTCAATCCGATCCTTGGGGATGCGCCCGGTATAGTAGAGGCAACCCATGCACTTACCCGTGCGGTTGTCGCGCGACAGTCGCTTGTTGCACTGCGTGCAGCGATGGGTGTCCTTGCAACGGCACTTGGCGCAGATGCCGGTAGTGTTTGCATGGCTAACCTCGCCTTGGCATTGGGTGCAAAAGCGAAGTGGTTTTTTCCTACTTGCCTGAAAATGAGATGAGCAAAGGTTGCCCTTTGTATCCACATGAAGGGTGACATTGCAGCCATCAGCTTGACAATGGCGTGCCTTGCGGTGTGTCCACATGGTTAGCACCCCCTAACTTCAATGATGCGCTGGCGTAGCATTGCGCTGCTATGCGTCATCCGGCGGATATGGGTTTCGTCGCTCCGCAAAAGCTGATCTTCGGTGAGATAGTAGTTTCGGATTTTGTTGCGGCTAAGGCCCTTCGGCATGAATGGCGTTTCCATCAGTTCGCGCCTTCTGTGCCGACAAAACCGAAGAACCATGCCGACACGGCAATAATGACGATCCAAAGGCAGGCGCTGATGCAGAAAATGGTGACAGCGCTTTTTGCCGTCATGCGGGGCGGGATGTAATTGGCCGAGCTTGAGCAAGCTATGCAATGCTCATCATCGTAATAGCCGTGTTCGCACATGTTCATTTGCTGTTTTCCTTTTCATCGGGGCTGGGGCGATACGTCGCCATAAAGCGGCGCACTTTGGCTTCGGTTTCCGGCCAGATGCGCCGCCCGTTTTCGATCTGGCCGACAAACGGCTTGTCGTTGAGAGCGAGCAATCCAAATTGCCATTTGGATAGGTCATGCGTTTTGCAAAACGCGGCGATGTCTGAAATGAGTGTTTCCATGCCGTGTTTTCTAGGTTGGCCGCTACCAACGTGTCAACGCAATTTTTCCGCTTGACGCGGTTTGCCTTATCCAACTATGTGTAGTGCATAGCCCCGGCTGTCGGGGTTAGCCGGAAAACAGACATGCCCCTTTCAAACAAAAACCTTGCCGAAAGCATTCTCGCCGGGATGGACAAGCCTTTTGGGCTTAACGGATACTTCCTGCCGAACGAATGGATGGGCGCTGCGCAAGATGCGCTTGATACCGACGAATGGGATGGCTTCAAGTGGATGCTGGCGCGGGAAATGGCATGGGATGAGTTTGTGCATTCCAGCTATAATGCAGCCGAATGGGATTTTGATGATTACTGCGACCGCTACGCGCATGAAGCTGCGCGCAACTGGAGTTTTTGAGATGACCGATATTCAGAAAATGGCCGACGCGCTTGATAAGGCGCTTGACCTGCTGGTCGAGTTCATGGGCGAGAGCCACCCGGCCATCGTCCGCCTGCAAGCCCCGCTGTGCCGGTTCAACGTCAGCACGGCCCATGCCCATGTTCGATCCATGGCAGTTCGCCAGTGGGTTGGGGGCGTGCGGTGATCCGGGCCATCATTGCCAACGTGATTGTTGGTCCCTTCATCATCGCAGCGCCTATCTTTCTGTTCGCGCTGATCCTGGCAGCTTTTGGAGGTTGATATGAACGCCACTTGGACCGCCAAGAAGGCAACGCGCCTGATCGTTGACCCGTATACGGGCGCGACAATCCGTGTGCCAGCGCATATCCTTGCGCCAGAACGGACGCGCGGTGATATGCGGAAATGGCTTGAGGGTAAGGAGTTCGGACAGTGACCATCCACCTACAATTCAGCGACTGCGGCAATCACATCCGCAAGTGGTCCCGCGAGCCGTTCGACGGTGGCGTGGCGTATGTTGAGGCTCCTGTGTGGCGGGGGATCGAGAGCGCGCCGAAGGACTGGGAGCCGATCCTTGTTTGGGCAATCAGCGAAAGTGAACGGGAGGACGCAGAGGATGAAGATCGGGAAGCTCGCCGTGCATGGATGGTAGCCTGTCATAGCGCCATTCAGCCCGGCCATTGGTGGCTCGGCAATGGGAGCTTGGAAGCCGTTTACGATCCTATCGCGTGGCTCCCTCTCCCCTCCGCACCCCGCGCCGAAGGGGGGAGGTGATGGGAAGCCCAAACCGAATATTTGCAGACCGAGCAGCCCTAATCGCATGGGTAGAGAGCCGCGTCCTTGGGATGAACCAGATGCCACCCAAGGCGCAGATGGACGCGCTGGCCGAGATACGCCGCACCGTGAACGCTAACGGACACTTGCTTTTGGAGCATTACTTGTGACCGACCTATCCAAGTTAGCCGCCAGCCTGACGGATGCGCAGAGGCGGGCTGTGGGAGTGATGCGCGCACAGTCGGAGCATGACTTCTCGTTCGTCAATTCCGCTGATCTAGCTGACCGAATGGGCGGTGAATACACAGCGGAGCAAGCCCGAAAGGTTGGCCGGTCTTTATTTAAAGCTGGCCTGTTCATCGCAAATCGTGGCCTCGTGACTGAGGATGGCGATTTCTACGGCTCCGGTTGGGCATTGGCTGAAGATGGCCTCGCCCTCCGCGCCTACCTCGAAAGGAACCCCGATGTCTGACACACGAAAGGCGCTGGAAGAGGCGGCCAAGGATGCTTGGGGCTGGGAGTGCGCCCCGGATGGCGTCTGCCCCGATTTTTGGGTGAAGCGTTGGTATTCCTTCCGCCACAAGCTTGAAGCAGAGGCATATCTGGACGCTGCGGTGATGCTGGCCGGGGAAGATGCGTTCTGGCGCGTCGGCCACGATGGCGCTGGCCCAGACCCGTCCATGTACAAGGCGGAGTTCATCTTGTTCCCGCTCTCGCCGAATGTGGCTGTCGCAGAAACCCCCGCGCTGGCCCTTCTCGCCGCCATCCTCAAGACCAAGGAGCAGAACGATGAGTGAGGTGCTTAAGCCGTGTCCGATGTGTCAGGCCAAACCAACCGTCAACAGCCGGGGCGGAACGGGTGGTGTGCGCTGCTGGAAGCCCGACCACTTGGTGCAGGTGTATGGGGCTACCGAAGCCGAAGCCATCGCCGCATGGAACCAGCGCGTTGCCGATCATCCAGTAACATCAAACCCCGTTGCTGATAGCGAAGTGGGGGTTGGTGATTGTCAAGCTGTGCAGGTGACGCAGGCTGATCGGGAGGCGGCGGCAGACTGGCTTGAGCAAGAGGGGTTGTCCAATACCATCCACGCGACAAACATTCGGCTAGGGCACCTTGACGATAATACGCTCGTCAAAGCCTTCGCCCGCCACCGCACGGCAAGCGCCCCTGTGGCGACCGAGGCGATGGTGGAGAGGGTGGCTAGGGCCATCGCTCGCCATTACGACGATGAGAATATCTGGGAGCAATTTAAGGGAGACGCTTTAGCAGCCCTCGCAGCAATGGGAGGCGCAGATGCAGGTGCGTGAGATACGACCCCCGCTTTCGTGGCGGATGGGCGCATCAGATGAAAGCTACGGAACGATGGTTTGGCGCTCTCGGGTCGAAAACCTGAAATGCCACTTTGAGATCATTCTCGAATACTTGCCCGAAGATGCAACATGGCTGCGTAATCAGGTAAATGCGGCCATAGATCAGGCGCAGGTTTATATCACCGATTACGCCCCAGAATACTATGGCCCGGAGCCTCACCCATGACCGAACCAAGCAAGGCCGCGATGGACTACCATGCGCTGTATCAGGCGTGGCGGGAAAAGGTGCGTTGGATGCTCTACAAAGCCCGATGGGAACGCGACATCGCAGGCTACACCATCACGAAGGACGCCCAGCCATGACCAGTGAAAACGACCTTGTGAGCCGGTTGAAACATCGCGCGTTTACATATTCTTGGGATAGCGGCACTTACTACGCGTCGGATGCAGATATGATGCGCCAAGCCGCCGACCGCATCGAAGCCCTGCAAAAGCGCGTGGCAGCCCTCACCGCAGAGCGTGACAGGTTGCGGGACCGGGTAGCAGAGCTTGAGAGCCTGCTTCGGATCGAACGCGAACACCGGTCTGACGCCGCTCCGTTCTAGGCCCACAATGGACAGGCGGGACCGTTAAGCCCCGCCGTCCGGTCAGCCGTGCATTCCGATCAGGCGCTTGCCGAGATACAGGCCTTGATCCTGATAACAGTCGCTGGTGGGGTGCAGCGCATCGTTCTGCCACCCGTTCGACGATACCAGTGCGTTCGTGTTGCCATAGCGGTTGCGCCAGTTGACCAGCGGCAGTGCGCTCGCGTCGGCAATCGCGTACATGGCGGTCACATAGGTGTTCTGGATCGCATCGGTTACGCTGGTATTCATCAGCGGCACTTCGATAATATGCGAGCAGTTCGTAATCTGCGCGAGATGCTGGTTGTAGTAGCCCTGCCACGTCGAAGCGATGTTGCCGCCGAAGTCGTTGACCCCCATGCAGGTCGAGAGAATGTCCAGCCCCATGACGGTAAGCGCTTTGGACAACTGCGTGCCCACTGTCGGATCGCCGCCAAAACCGGTGCCCGGATGCCCCAGATTGAGGATACGCAGGTCAGGGGTTGCTGAATTGTAGCAGTCGATCGCGCGGAACCGCCCGGTGGTCATGAAGACCTTGACTGCCTTCGCGCCCGCCGCGCCTGCCGTGGTCGTCACCGTCGCGGTTTTCCACGTGCCCGATCCGGTCAGGGTCGTGTCCACCGCCGTTTCGCTATCCACCTGCAAGCGCAGGGTGCCCGCAGACACGTCATAATAGGTGATGACGGCAGTGTCCCAAATGCCATCGGGCGTGAACGTGATTGGGTTGGTCAGGTTGCCCGGTGCCGCGCCGTTGGCGTTTGAGGTCGTCCAGCCCGACGCAACCTTGAAGCGCGCATCCTGCGAGGACGGATTGCCGTCTGCCGTCACGAAAGAGGCCCACGTCACCCCGTCAAAGCGGACGTTGAGGCCCAAGCCCTTGAGGTACTGGTAGAGCCGATACGGCTTCGATACCTTGATATTGCTGGATTGCGTGGTTCCGCCAGTGATGCCGAAGGTCGTGCTGTCCCCGAAGAACCCCAGCTTGCACGCAGCGCGCCCCGAAAGCGCCTGCGCCAGCTTGCGCCGGATGGCATGGGTGAACGCGGGCGTGAAGTTGTAGGCGGTCTGGTCAGCCGCCCACGTCGAAGCGGTCTGCGGGACGATGCCATACGTCTCGGTGAAATTGCCGTTGATGCCCGCGCGGATCACACCGCCATTGCCACCGTTGGGAACCGTATACTGTGCCATTTAGCTGTCCTTCCAAACTTGTGTGTCGTCCCACGGGGCTGCGTCGTCCCAGAAGCCCGTGCGCAAAATCCATGGGATGATAAAGCCAGTTGTATGGCTCCGCCTTATCCTGATCCCCAGCCCCAGCCTGATCATTACAGAACCTCGTCAGCTTTGGATGCAAGGCCGCCAGTGCGCTTATCCAATTCCTTGACGATAGCGCGGTTAGCCTTTTCGGCAATAACTTCGGCGGCCAGTTTGTTTTTGACCACCTTGCGGATCAGCTTGCGAAACAGCCCCTTGAACATCAGTCGTCCTTCCGCGCTGGCGACGAATTAGCCAAATGGTCTGCCATCTTGTTCATAGCTTCGGCCTGCCCCACCCGGCTTATAGCCTGCACCGTGATCGTGATGACGCCGACAAGCGCGCCGAATGCCTCTCCGGTCCTGCCGAAATAGACCATGTAGGCCGCCAAGGCAGTCAAGCACACGCCTAGCAGCACCAAGGCCGCAAGCTCATAAACGCGATATGCAGAGCGCATCAATCGACCCTTCCGTAAAGCGCGGCTTCAGCAGCGCGTCGGCGCACTAGCCCCGGCAGAACCTTACCGCCGCCCTTGTTCCATCGGGCGAATTGCGCCTGCGCCTCTGCGTGCTTGCCATCATTATGCAGCCGTAACAGCGTGCTACTGCCAAAAGCCTCGAGGCCGATATTGAATGCCAGCGACACCATAGCGGAAAACTGGTTATCGGTCGATATGGGTGCGATCTTGGCAACACCTTGTTCAAAGCGAGCAAGGTCGTCCAAGAGCAAATGCTCCGCCTTGGCCTGTGTGATGGTTAGCCCCGGCGTTACATGCGCCCCGGTCGAGCCGTACCCTATCGTCCAAATGCCAGCGGGGCACTTGTAGGCCGTGAGTTCACAGCCCTCGTACTCCTTGACGATAGCAAGGCCCACGGTGTTGATGCGCCGGCTTGCAGGAGCGCGCGGCGGAGCGTCTCGGGCAACGCCGATCTTGTCTAGCACTGCATCCAAGGCCGCCACATCAGGCTGCGACAATGCGCCCTTAGCGGCCCTGACGGCATCAAAGATAGCCTTGCGCGTCATGCCAAGTCATCCTTCTGCCCTAGCCACCGCTGAATCGTGGCCGTCTCGTAAATCCGAATTGCAGTCCACACGATAGTCAGGATCGAGGCAACGGCAGGCAGCATGGCAATAAGGCTCCCCAACAGAGTTGCGATGGAGAGACCATCGAGCAAGTGCTTCATTCCTTCTGGCACATGCTCCCAGATATTCCGAATGCTCATGCTTAGGTATCCGTCATAATCGTTTTGGTTACGCCATCGCCAAACTTGACCTTAAGGTCGCCGTCGGCAGTATCAACATATTCTTGCGCACGGCCAGTAATAGTTGAAGGTGCGGTAATTCCATCCGTAAGCGCAAGGGCTTCTGCGTATAGTGTCCCGCGATAGAACACATTCATAAATGTGTCGGTCTGAGCATTGCTCATTTTGGGGGCAACGGTCCCGCCGACAACGCCGGTAAACACAATCGGTCCCGTGACCGTCGAAGTACCCGCGAAGCTGGCTAGGTTAGTCGTCCACCCGCGAGAGCCAGCGAAGTTGATGTAGATGTCACCGATCGACTGGCCGTCCATATCTGACACAACGGCATTGTTGGGTGAGTTAAGGACGTTGCCGTAGTTGTGAACACGGATGCCCTGCACCGGTCCCGCCGTGCGCGGATTGCCAGAAATAGTGGTGCTGGCGACGGTCGAAGCCTTGGTCAGGATGTACGTCCCAACGCCGCCCGTGCCCGTACCAAACGATGCGATCTGCCCGCAGTATGCCGTGCCCGCATAGATATAGTCATCGACGGCAAACGTCCCCGACGAAACCGCCGTGATCGTCATCGTGGTGCCGGAGATAGACCCCGTGGCGAATGTGCCGCCTACGTCTGCAAACTGATCCAAGATGATGCCAGCATTGTTGGCCAGCCCGCCGATAGCGTCAACCGTGATGCTGCTGCAATTGTTCAGCTTGAGCAGGTACGCGGAGTTGATCGTTTCGCTTCGGCTATCCGAAAACGCTTCGCCAATGCGGACTTCATTGGCATGACTGATGCGGATAAGTTCCTTGTTCTCGCCACCGCCGCTTTCGGTCCAATCGCCAACGTCGATACCGTAGATGCCCGCCACCGCGATATTTTCGATGCGGATAGTCGAGTACGGATTGACCTTGAAGGCGCAGCCGCCGCAGCTATCGACAGTGATGCGCCCGATGGTGCCAGCCATGGTATTGCGCGTGTTGCCGGAGAGACGGATTGCGTGTTCACCCGACTGGTGGATCAGGCCGTCACCCACCTGCCAATCTTGGCAATCGGTAATCAGAATGCCATTATGGCCCGCAGTGTAAGAGCCATTGGGCGAGCGCGTCCGCACGGTAAAGTCGCCCAGCACCCACTTGTCGCAGTTGGTGGCACGAAACCCGCGCACAAAACTTTCGCAATCAAGATAGCCCAGCCGCATCCCGGTAGTCGGCGTATCGCTGCCGCCGTTGTTGAAGTGGATAGGGCGGTCAACATTGCGGGTAATCAGCTTGCCGATGCGCACATCCTGCCCGCGTGAAGTGATGCCTTCACCGGTCCGCTGGCTATCTGCGGTGACAATGATCGTCCCGATGGAGACGTTATCGCCAATGGACATAATGCCGGAATTAGCTTCCGTCCCCGGCGAGGAAATGTTGATCGTGTCAGCCTTGACGTTGTTGCCGACGATCAGCGATACCGAAGAACCGGAAAGGCCGGTGCGGGTGCGCAAGACAGCCCCAGTGCCCGTCAGAACTGCGCCATCGGGGATAGTAACCTGCGTGAATGCGTAGATCGATGCAGACGCCATCCACACGGCTTTGCCAGTGGATGCCGATGCGTTGAACGCATCCTGAAGCGCAGCGGTATCGTCGGTCAATCCATCGCCCACGGCGCCATAATCCTCGGGCGTCAGAAATGTCGGAGGGGTTACGGGTGTGAACGTCGTCGCCGCGATGCTGGAAACGGTGACGCCGTTAATGTCCTTGACGGTAAGCGAAACGCTTTCTTCTGCGGTGAAGATCGCGGCTTTTGCGCCAAGATATGCGGGATAACCCGACAGCGTTCGGATCGGCTGCGCCCACGGGATCGTTCGCGCCTCGTCCCGATAGACGGTAACGGGATTGGTCTGCGCGTCCATGTTGGCCGTGCCGACATAGATATACCCGTTGGTGCCAGCTTCCGCGAAGTACGGATAAGGGTTCGTGATCTCGGTCATTGTGCGTCCTTGGCTCCGCTGGCGTTAATCGCTGCAACAAGACGCTTCACAAGCGCGGCTTCTTCTGCGGGCTTGGCGTTACGCAGTTGCATCAGGATATTACGGGTTGCATTGCTTTCCATCAGGCGCGCTAGAAGGCCGACAGTGCCAGCCGCGCCAATCGTGCCCGCCGCGACAGTGCCACCCGTCGCGGCGCCGCCAAGCAGCCCACCGACGAGGCCAGTCAAGGTGCTAGCCGCGCCAATAGCAACCCCTTGCTGCCCGGTATTGGTCAGAACGCCAGCTTCACCAGCGCGGCGCGTTAGCTTAAGTGCTTTCACGAGGCCGCCAAGACGCTCGGCTTCCTCACGCGGGAACATGACGCCGATAGCATTGCCTTGCTTGCGGACTGCCGTAATGAACTTTTCGGGGCTTATCATATCCAGGTCGCCGCCGATGTCCTGAAATACCTTGTCCATGATAGCCGAACGCGCATTGGCCCGCCCTTCAGGCGTCAGGGCGCGATAAAGCGCGGCAACGTCGCTGCGCTTCTGGCTGAAAAGCAGACGGTTCACCGCTTCCGGCGTTGTGTTGCCATTACGCAGCACGGATTTGAGCGCCTGCTTGTCAAGATCGCCTGCGAGTTCGGACAAACGGCGGTTTGCAATCATCCACTTATTCGCCTCACGGCTTCCACCGTTCTGCCGAATGAATGCGCCCATATCATCGCGAAGCGGGGCATATATGCGGTTAAGGCTCTTTTGTGCTTCCCCGCTTACCGCCGCCAATTCGGGAGACTTGAACTCCTCCCCGATCTGCTTGCGCAAGACCTCGATGTCATCAAGAGTTTTCCCCTGAATATCCGAGCGCCAACGGCGAAGGATCGAAACGGCAGGTGCAAACCCTTCCGGGCTGATCCGGCTAAGGCGCGCAATCTCGTCGTCAATCGCTGCCGTGGCATTGGCTACGGGCACTTCGCCAGCCGAGGACAGCGCGCCAATCACGCTCTTTTTCATATCGGCGTACTTGGTCAACTCATCACTGCGCTTAGTGGCAACACTACGCCACACCTTGTCCGGCAAACCTTCAGCGCCTGCACCGTATTCCGACAGCATGTTCTTGACTGCCTGCACGCGCGCTTCTTGCTGCGTAGCGCGAAGCCCGCCCGTCCCGGCATAGGGGATGCGCTCGCCGGTCGCTTGCAGGTTCTTGCCCATAAACGTTTGCGGCGGTGCGACATCCGAAGTCATAACAGGGATGCCCGCACGTTCGGCGGCGGCAACGCCAGCCGGGGCAGCAACACGCGGGGCGGCCATGGCCCCGCCCACGCCAGCCGCACCGGCCCCGAGCGCGCCTCCCGCAAGAGCGCCTGCAATCTGCGCGCCGGGGCCGCCGCCCTGCTGGCGTACCAATTCAGCGCCACCGCCTGCTCCTGCGCCACCTGCGGCTTGTTGTAGCGGCTGCGCAGCTATTGCCGAAGCGGCTTGCCCAGCAACTCCAGGGAGCGCACGAGAAGCGAGATTGGCGAGGCCAGCGCCGGTCAGCGCGCCAGTCGCGCCTTCAATGATAGCGCCGCCCATTGCGCTAGGGTTAACTGGGAGGCCCAATGCCTCACGCGTGGTGCGGCCAAGATCGGTTGACAGGTTCGTGCCAAGCGCAGCGTTGATCGTGGCGTTAAGCGGATTGCCGACAATGCCGAGAACATCGCCCGCGCCTTCTGCCATAGAGCCAAGCCCTTGCATGACGCCTTGGCCGATCTGGTCGAGTGCGCTGGGGCCTTGGGGCTGGGTAGGGGGCGCTCCTTGCGGGGCATTGGGCTGCGTGCTCTGCTGATATTGTACCCCGCCATATTCGAACGGCTGGCCCTGCGCTTGCTGCATAGCCGTGGTAATGTCGGTAGATGTGGCGCTAGGCGGCTTGCCTTCAACCATACCGCCGATCAATACTTTAAGCATATTCAGCTTTTCGCGGATGGCGATGTCGCTGTCCGACGCTTGCGGAATGTAGGCCATAAAGACCTGCATTTCCTTGTCGCTATCTCCTTCCTTTGCCGACTGTGCAACAAGCGGGCGGATAAGCGGGAGCATAGCGTTAGCCGCTGCGTTGAACCGCTCGTTTGCGGGAAGCGCGCCGACGTATTCCGTCAGACCGCCAAGGCGTTCAAGCGGTTGACCGGCAATGTCCTGCTGATAAAGCTGTTCAACACGCCCCATGATGGAATTGATCGTAGCAGCACGCTTTTGCGCGCCTTCCTGCTTGGCCTGCAACTCCATTTCGGTTGCGGTCACAGGCTTAGGAGCAGTCATTTCCTTTTCAAACCGCGCCTGCTCGCGTGCTGATGCTTCCATCTGCAATTGCTGATCAATCTGCGCGCGTTGCTCCGCCGCCTGCGCACGGGCTTCCTGCGCAGCCTCGTTCGGTGGACGCGGGGCCGCGATGATCGGCTTAATCTCCGCAACGGGGACCGCCGTCTGGGCGCTGTCAAACTGGTCGAAGGGATTTGCCATCAGCCTTTAGGCTCCATGTGGACGTGATCGCCCTCGTTGATAACGTCCATGTTCGGGTTCAAGCGGCGAAGCTCGATTGCGTACTGCCCCATACTCATCCCCGGTGGAGGCACGCTGTCACGCGCACGGCCAGACAGGTGGAAGCTGTTAGCCTTCCCGCCTACCGCCTTGTTATGTGCCGGACTGCGCATGGTAGAAGTTACCCTTTCACCGGGGATGCCCTTAGGGGCGAAACCCGCCGGTAGCATTGCTGCTACCGCCTCCCAGAATAGCAGCCGCCGAACCTACGCCGTACTTTTCTTCAAACGCAGGCTTAAGCGCAGGGTTTTTCTTGAGCATATCAATCGCACCCTGCGGGATTTGCGTCCGCACGGTCGCATCCTTGACGCCGCCCTTTTCGCCAGCAGCAATGGCTGCGTCGATATCCCGGCGAAGCACAACACCAACGCCGGGGACTACAACGTAAGGGTTCTCCTTTTCCTGTTTATACATCGCATCGTACCGCTTCGGGTCGAGCGCATAAATCGACTGCGCAAGCGATGCCTTCAATGCGTCGGGATTGCTGTCCAGCAACGAAATTCCGTATTCCAGTTCCTGCGCAAACTGTTCCTTGCCGCGTGTGTTCTTGGCCGCAGTTAGCATTTCAGTTGCAGCGCGCTTGGCAAAATCCTTGTCGCCGCGTTCAAGCGCAGATAGAACATTGCCATAAAAGCCAAGCTGCGAATTACGCTCGGATTCCTGCATCGGCGCAAACGCCTTGGTGATGGCGTCCGATGCTTCGGGGAACTCAAGCATAAACTCGGACATGGTCTCAGGGCTGCGATCCTGCCGGAGACGCGCAATCCACTGCTGATAGCGGGCTTGGCGTTGCGCTAACTGGTCCTGTTGCACACGCTGTTGCCGCGCCGCCTGAAACGACTGCAAGAATGCCTGCCCCGGATCGGGAACGGCTTGAATGAAGGGAAGCGGGTTAATCGCCATTAAAACGTCACCTGTTTGCCGCTTATATCAAAAGTGCCGCCGCCATAACCACTAATAATCCCCGGCATCTGGGGGATGGGGATTGATGCATTACCAAAAATAGGAGCGGTCACGCCGCCGAAGCCGCCCGTAGCGCCACCAGCCGTACTCCCACCAGAGCCGCCAAGAACGCCGCCAAGGATGTTGCCAAGGCTGGCCACACCCTGCCCCAGCGCCGTTGACGACCCAAGTGCACCATAAGCACGGGCCTGCCCCGTGTCTTGCATCAGCCCACCGATAGACTGCCCCGTTGCGACACCAGCATTACCAACGCCCGCTGCTGCGTTTTGGCCCATGCTCGCAAGGCCGCCATATGTGGCCATCTGCTGCTGGATTTGCTGGTTAAGCAATGCAGGCCGGAACTGCGCCAGCGCGCCTTGCACATTGCCTCCGCGAAGGCCGCCCGTCGCACTGGCATTCTGGAGGATGCCTTGTTCGCCCTGTCGCGCAAGGGACTGGAACATCGGGCTTCTCTCAAGCGCGGAAACGCCCTGTTGCTGCGCCTTGACACCCTGCGCACCGGACAGAGCCAAAAGCGCGTCAAGCCCTTGATTGCCGCCTTGCACGTAAGGCGCAAGCAGTTTCTGCACAGTGTCAAACTGGCGGCGCTGCTCCGCGATAGACTGCGCATTGGCCTGCGCCTGCGCATTAGCCGCGCTCTTTGCGCCGCTTGCGCCGATCATTGAACTCCCAACGGCTCCCGCTGCGGCAACAGCGCCCGCAATGACTACAGGCGGCATATTACTTCCTCCACTCGTAAATCTGATACGCCACAGGCTCATCGCCATCGTGAAGCGTACGCAATTCCACCTTGCGGAAGCCGCACAGGCTTGCATGCATCATCAAGGGGCGGTTTCCGGGCATAATCCGCGCCCATACATGTTCGGCCCCGAGCTTGAGCAATGCTTCTTTGGTGGCAGCAATGCCCCATGCCCCGCGCCCTTCGCGCGTCAGCATGATATGCGCTTCATAGACGCCAGGAGCGCACCATTCAAAAATCAACCCGCCATGCTCGCCAAACAGAAAAACCGCCGTCTCGCGCATGGCATCGGTAAAATCGATTGGCCCGTCGACATAAGGCGCAATGTCCGGGTGCGCGGAGAAGTATCCGGGAATTTCCGGGCGATATGTCCGATCAAGCAGGTCGTCGCCAGAGGCGCAAAAGCGCCAATCGGCAAGCGGCGGTCTGATGGTGTCATGATGGCCCAAGTATCGCACCCTTCACAGGTGGCCCACTGGCTGGCCTGATACTCAGTGGCGCAAGCGTAACATAAGCGCCCTTGGCAATCAAGTAACTTCGCGTCCGCTAACTCGCAGCATAAGCGTAGAAGCCGCGCTAGCCAGCGTTGAGACGAAACCGCCCGGCTCAAGGATGTGGCCCACAAGTTCGGGGCAGGTATAGCACTCGCCGGATGCAATGGTGCGCGTGTTGATGATTAGGTTGCCGGAACCAGCCGCGCCGCCGCTTGCCACGAGGTTGACGCTAAACGTCGCATTGTTCGCGGTTACGTTAGTGACAGTCGCCTTGTCGATGATAGCGCGCGTTCCCGTGGGGGCGACGTACTGCGTGGTCTGCGCGTTCTCTGCCAGCTTCGACGGAACCAGGGGCTTAACGGTCGTGGTCATGATTGCCTCACCATGCAGGAATATAACGGGTAGTGCCGTTGTCGTTGATCGCAACCCATTTGGTTGGATTGCCCGCAACAGGGGCATTATTCAATGTGCCAGCCGCCGCCGCCGCACCATTGGTTAGCGTGACAGAGCTATCAATAAGCCGCCCCGTGTTGTTGATCAGGTTCGCCAGCACAATTTCATGCTCCGCCTCTTGGCGAACAAAGATACTGCCATTGGTCGCGGCATGGACGACGATAGCCTGCGTCGTCTTCCAGAACGCAGACGGCGTAGTGGACCATTGCCCCGCAGTCGTGCCGCTCACGTAAAGCAAGTCACCATCGGCATAAGCAGATGTGTTAAATCCGCGCAGCAAGCCGAACGCCGTCACATATCCAAAGGCATTGTTGGCAATGTCCTGCGTGGCGGCGCCAATGAAATACTTTTGCGGGATGGTTCCGTTGGCGATGGCAAGCCCGATTTGCAGTTTGCCGGATGCGCCGATGGTGCCGGTGACGATAACGGGCGCGCCATTAAGGATGGTGGCTCCGGTCGTGTTTTTGGCGTAGTAGTGCAATTCCTGCCCGCATTGCAGGATCGAGCCGCCGTAAAGGCCAACGTCAAGCGTGCCGTCGTCCGGGTTCCACTGGAGGCGCCGCTCCCGTGCGATGTGCGGACCAATCTCCGGCAGGTCGATGTAATCCGTAACAAGCGAATTGTTGTGCTGCGCTACCGGCATGGCCGCCACAAGCTCCAGCGCATCGGCCAGCCGGTTCATGGCGTCAATCGCCTGCGTGGCCTTGCTGTCTGCCAAGCCCGCTGCAACGGCCACTTCATTGATGCCCGTGTCTGCCGTATCACGCGCGGCAAAGAGAGCCTCAAATTGCTTGATCGCTTCGGGGTCGTTTCCGACGATCTTGGCGATCTGCGCGCGGGAAAGGCGCAGGCGGTCTACCATGCCTCGGCGCCTCCCGCCGTGTTATTGGTTGCGTCTACCATGCCAGCGGCTCCAGTGCTGCTTCCAGCCGCATAAACGACATATGCGCGTCGCTAGTGCCACGGAAACGCTGGATGCGCCTGTCAAGCATCCTGCCCTGCCGGAGCCACACAATGCGCTTGGATAGCTGTCCCACAGTGCCCGCGCTTGCCGTGCGATCCATTGACCATGCAACGCCGTCCGTGCTGTAGCTGGTCGAGATGACAGGGGTTTCGCCCAGCGCAATAGAGCCAGCCAGCGCCACCAATTCCAGGCGGTTAACGATAGCTCCCGCACCAGCGTTATACATGATGGTAGTTCCGAACTCCCATCGGACAACTTCGCCATAGTGGCTCGAAATATCACGACGCAGATAGCCAAGGCGATCCGCCTGCGGGTCGGCGCAAAGCCATTTATTGAACGCATAACAGAAATGCCGCGCGCGGTATTGGTCAAAGCCGACGACGCCGCTGGTCAGGATAGACCACACTGGCGTCTTCATATCCGCCGATGCACCGCCGTCATAAACGACAGTTCTGTCGGGGAGATGCAGATAGAGGAACCAATGCGAGCCGTCATTGCGCGCCTCAAGGATAGCGTCTGAAAGCACTTCCTCGCTGTACCCCGCAAGGATGGTATCAATCTCGTGCGTGCTGATTTTGACGGCGTTGCCATTGGCACCAAGATAGATTGCAGGCTGCTCGTTGAACCCGCCGCCGACGAACGCGACAGCCTCCATAAAGAGGCAGCACGCATTCTTGCCGACACAGCCCTTTTCGATCTGCGCGCCTTCGATCCGCTGAAACGGGAACAAGTCCCCGCCTACGTTGTCGAAAAACTCGATGGTATTGCGATTGAGGGCAACCACCTCATTGCGCAGCTTTAGAATAGCATTGATCGGATCAGGGTCGGCTTCGGAACTGCCATACTTCAGCGGATTGACGGATAGCGGATTGCCTAGCTCCGTTACCACCAACGCATCGCCGTCCGTGGTCATGAAGTACCCGTCGACCCAAATAACGTCGTTGACGATCCCCAAGTCTGCATCGGTGTTCCGGCGTAGGCCATCGTCAGGGTTGTACACCCATAGCGCACCAGACGATGCCACCGCCAAGTCATCAAAGCCGTAATCAAGCGAGACAGGATAGCCATCATCACCAACCGCGCCGATTGTGGTCACAACGCCGTATGCGTTCACGGTGGCAAGATTGGCTCCGAACACGGCGTACAGGACGCCATTCCAGACGATCATGCCCCGGCATCGGCCAGTCGTCGCGGCGAACTCCGATAACCCGTCAGCGGGGCGCAGGAAGCCTTGGCTAATCCCGTTTTCCTTGGGCACGGCAAAGAAGTTCACCGGATACGACGAGCGCAGAGCCGGTGAAGTATCGGCGTAAATGCCGCTAAGGATCGGGATTTGCACCATTACCGAACGGAGCCGGGGGTCACGAGGATCGATCCATCAGCGGCAGTCGCAATCGTGCGCAGGAGATTAAGCTCCGGCCCAACGCGAATAACGATCTGATCGTTCGGCAGGATCGGCACGCCAGTGCTAGTGGTCGGAGCGGTTCCGGTCGGCACGGTGCTTTCGTTGCTGTACGTGGTCAGCATGACATGCACGCGGGCCGTGGCGCTCGTGTTGGTCAGCACGACAGCATCGCACTGCTTGGGCAGCACAAGTGCCGCCGTGGCGCTGGTGGCGTTGGTAACGCTCGTGGTCGATCCCCATGCTGGGTTAAAAATGCCCTTCATTTACGCGGCTCCTTATGCAAGTCGGTGTTGTTCGGTTGGGTCACGACACGTAACCCGCAGCACCAGCGCTATCGCGCGACAGCATCGCTGCGAACGTCAGGTCGGTCCGCGCCGTCAGGTCCATGATCGAGAGCCGTCCGAACCGGCCGGCCAAGTTTGCCGTGCCGACGAAGTTCGAGACCCCCGGAGCGGCCAGCAGGGCGGGTGTCCCACCGGGTTGGTTGTACGCGGTCATCGCGCCCGAGCCGGTCGATTTGAGGACGCCATCGACGTAAAGCTGAACCGTGCCCGTGCCGCCGCTGATCGTCACGGCAAGGCCGAACTGGTGGAGGTTGCCGTCCAGCACCGCGGTGAGTGCCGCGCCGGTCAGGCTGGC
>JACCDQ011168410.1_pt1 | contig 41518 bp, 43 predicted proteins | sample 7446031 | NCBI WGS metagenome assembly JACCDQ01 (sample SAMN15323442, study PRJNA562643) | freshwater metagenome | isolation source: river surface water | place: USA:Blue River Watershed | collected 2017-08-17 | reverse complement strand
AGCTAAGTCGTTGTGACCAAGCAAAATAACCTTGTCGCCTTTTTTTAACATGAAACTGACATTCTTTAATAAAGTTTCACCTTCGAAAGTTTTAGTGATCCCATCGACGCTTAGAATGTCTTGCCCTGCTTCACGTAATGAATCAAAACCCACGAAAGGTCTTTTTCGCGAAGAAATCGGCATGTCGTTAAAGGTTAGTTTTTCGAGTTGTTTTTGACGAGAAGAAGCCTGTTTTGATTTCGAAGCGTTTGCACTGAAGCGGGCAATGAAGGCCTTAAGATCGTCGGCCTTATCTGCGCTTTTTTTATTTTGATCTGCAAGAAGTCTTTGATTGAGTTCACTTGCTTGCAACCAGAAATCGTAGTTGCCCGTGAATGTAGTTACTTTGCCGAAATCAATATCAGCAATGTGCGTGCAAACTTTGTTTAAGAAGTAACGATCATGTGATACGACAATAACGGTGTTCTTAAAATTAAATAAAAATTCTTCAAGCCATTGTATCGCGTAGATGTCTAAGTGATTCGTAGGCTCATCTAGTAAAAGAATATCGGGTTGTCCAAATAAAGATTGGGCAAGAAGAACTTTTACTTTTTCTCCACCTGTTAATTCTTTCATTAATTTTTGATGAAGATCTTCGTTGATTCCTAAGCCTGCTAACATTGTTGCGGCTTCGGCTTCGGCCTCCCATCCATTCATCTCGGCGAATTTCATTTCTAGCTCTGAGGCTCTTTCGCCATCGGCATCTGAAAAATTAGGATTTGCATATAGCTTTTCTTTTTCTTCCATGATGGCGAACAATTTTTGGTTTCCCATCAAAACTGTCTTCAAAACAGGAATTTCGTCAAAGGCATAGTGATCTTGTTTTAAAACCGAAAGGCGCATGTCGCCGCCCATGATCACTTCGCCGGTATTTGGTTCAATTTCTTTCGCCAATATTTTAAGGAATGTTGATTTGCCGGCGCCGTTAGCCCCGATAAGTCCGTAACAATTTCCTGGAGTGAATTTAACATTAACTTCATCGAATAATTTTCGTCCCCCGAAACGGAGGCTAACATTGGCTGTGCTGATCATATGAATTACCTACTTATAAGAGTGAAACCTTATACTTGGTTCAACATGAAACTTCAAGTTTGGGGCTAACAGATGGACAATATTTCATACTCACGCAACACGGAACCCGTTCGAACCTCAACTTCGTCTCCGGCTTTGCGGCCCATTAATGCCTTTCCTAGGGGGCTTTCAGCTGTGATAACTTGCACTGGCTGGCCTTCAAAAACTACACTTTGACCCCCGCCTTTTGGCATAATCAAAACAAAACTGACTTTGTCGTTATGGCACACTTCAACTAGGGCCGTTCTTTCGATCGAGCTCTGGTTGGTAAATTCTCGGATCGGAAGATTTTCAAAAATCGCTAAGACTTCTTTCATGTCGGCTACTCGCTTAGCTTGTGCCCCGGCTAGATAAGATGCTTCAAGGGCGCGCGTGTCGTATTTATTTTCAGGCTTGTTGTCTTCATTGATTGCGACGTCGTATGTGCTTTTTGCAGCACTGGTAATTGCCAAAAGCTCATCTGAGATCTGTCTAGTTATGTAGTGGATGAGCGCTTTTTTGTTCACAACCTATTTTAAGCACATAAAATAAAAGGAAACATGGAAAAAATCGGACTGCAGGACTATCTTCTAAAAAAACAAACTCGAGAATTAGAAAAACCTATTTATCGCAATTTGTGTTTGACGTGCTTGCATCCTGATTTTAGTTGCTACTGTTCGACGATTCAAAAATTTGATCCCAAAGTTCAATTTGTGATTTTGATACATCCAATCGAGTTCCAAAGAAGAATTGCGACGGGGCGTATGGCGCATTTAATTTTACAAAATTCGAAATTCGTACGGGGACATGATTTTTCAAATGATTCAATTGTAAATGAAATTTTAAAAGACGAGCAAAATCATTGCGTCGTTTTGTATCCGAGCCGTTCATCGACGAATATATCTGAAATTCAAAGAGAGCAAAAAAATGTTTTCCCTCAAAACAAAAAGCTTGTTGTTTTTGTGATTGATGGCACTTGGGCCACTGCGCGGCAAATGATGCGCGAAAGTCGTAATTTACTTCAGGTTCCGCGTGTTTGTTTTACCCCGAAAGGCAAATCAAATTTTCGTGTGCGTAAGCAACCTGCCGTAAATTGCTTATCAACGATAGAAGCAATTCATGAATTTATCGAGGTTGCGTCCGATCATTTTTCTTTTGATAAAACATCTAGGCAACATGATGTTTTGTTGAAGGCATTCGATTCGATGGTTGAAAAGCAAATCGAATGCGCTAAGAAATATGCTTAGTAGCTATATAGAAACGTAAGACCACTTACGTCTTGGTTGGCTGCGGGTAATATCATCCAATTTGCTTGTTTTTTTAAATCAGATTCTTCGCGAGATTTTCCAAGCTTAGTGGCCGCTTTACCGAAAACTAAACCCATCGCTATTCCCAATGGATAGTCCGCGGCCCAGTGAACCCCGTTGTTAACCATTTCCCATGCTAAAACAGTTGTCCAAGTAACGCCTACAGGAACAATTACATTCGAATACTCGGGATAGTTTTCGTTGATGATTGTGAAAACCATTGTGGTGGTCATAACATGTCCGCTTGGCATTCCATCGTATTTTGAAGTGTGTGCTTGATATTCTGGAACGCTTGCATAGGGGCTCCATCGGCCTAAGCGTTCAGACCTAACGTAAGGGCTTTCGCGCCCAAAAGAACGTTTCGCAAACTGATTGAACATTGTTGAAACAATCATTCCATGGGCTAATTGAAGCCCAGTGTTATAGGCGCGGGAATTCTTTTTGAAATACCCATTTGCAAGGAAACCCGCCGCAATACTTCCATGCATCCAGCCGTCTCCTAAAAAGTACATCGCCGAACCCCAATCGGTCGGAAGTCGAATGATATCAATATCTCCTAATGACCAAATTGATTTTGTATTGTCATCATTGCCAACGCCTAAATCTCGGCCCGATCTTTGTACATCTCGAAGAATAACATCATCGTTATGGTAAAGAACTGCGGTCGAGCCAATTATCACAGCCCATTCAGGAATTGATTCACGCGAGAAACTACGATCTAAGCTGATTAACGAAGTCTTGGGAATATCAAGAATCACCCTTTTGTAGTCGATAAATTCTGAAGTTAGTTCGTCAGAATTTTTTTGATCTTGTGCGAAAGCGGTAAGACTCAATAGGAAATAAAAAGAAAAGATAATTTTCAACATTGATAAATCGGAGCTCTCTTTCTAAAATATTCGCTAGGTTAGCTTAAAAAAAAATGAAAAGCTATAATTAGAAAGTAGTCGACGATGACCGTTATTCGAAATTTTTCAGAAAAATTGATGGGTAAGACCATTTGTTTATGCAAAAATGAAGAGTCGGTTGCCGAAGAAATGTTTAATGTTATTGCTTTTAATCGTGATTATTTGTCTGAGTTTTTGCCTTGGCCCAATCAAATTAATTCTGTCAAAGATCAATTGAATTATATTCGCATGACTAATGAGTCTTGGAAGCAAAAGGCACTATTTGATTATGGGATTTATCTTCTTTCTAGCCAGAAATTTATTGGTAATGCGGGTGTGCATTCAATAGATTGGCGCCACTCTCGTTGTGAACTAGGCTATTGGATCGCGAAAGATATGTCAGGAAAAGGACTTATCTCAGAAGCTGTTCAGTTATTACAGGCCGAATGTTTTCGATTAGGTTTTCATCGAATCGAAATTCGATGCTCCGGAAAAAACGAAAGGTCTGCTATTGTCGCACTTAGAAATAATTTTTCTTTAGAAGGATTCTTAAAAGATGAATTGATCGAAAACGGTCAGTTTCGAGATACTCTGGTTTTTGCTAAGCGAGCAAGCCAAGATAAAACAACGGAGATTAAGTCATGAAAAGCATTTTTGTAGCAAATGTCATTCAAATTTTATTTTTATACTCGGCCGTGGCGCAAGAACTAAAGGTTGAGACCACGAAACCTGAAGTGGCCAAAATTGAAATTTCTCCTATTGGTCTATGGATGGTGCCTGAAGAAGACGCCAAAATAGAAGTTTATCAAAAGGGCGATGAGCTAGAAGGTAAAATTATTTGGTTAAAAGAACCTCTTGATAAAGATGGAAAAGAAAAAACTGACTCAAAAAATCCAGATGAAAATCTTAGAAGTAGGCCAATAATGGGTTTAGTCTTCTTAAAAGGTTTCAAAAAAGAAAAAGATGAAAACAAGTGGTCCGGTGGTACGGTTTACGATGCTAAGTCAGGAAACTTGTACAAAGGTTGGATCAAGACAGAGGGTGATAAAAAATTGAAGTTGCGCGGTTATGTTGGAATTTCTTTGTTTGGTCGCACAGAAGAGTGGGCACGTCAATAAAGTGTTTATTGTGTACTTTAAACTAAGCGGCTTCTGTTTTCTTTTCGGTCGTCTGGTTTTGATTTTCGACATTGTCTGAGCCGACACGCTCCATACTTAGAATTCTTTCGATTTCGGTCATCAATTCGAATTGAATAGGATCAGCAGGTGTCATTTTATTTTTGGGATTGATCTTGTTGTAGACTTCAACTTTTTCGTTGTACTTGGCACTGGTCTCTTTGATTTCTTTAACAAATCGAATGATAACGAGTTCTCTTTTTGCATCTTCATCTAAATATTTTTGCATAGGATTTTCGAGATCTTTATGAAGTGCCGCGACAAGAGAGTGCGTATTTTTGATGTAATCGAAGTATTGTTGAAAGTCGGGTCCCGCCTCGAACTTTATATTTAACATTGATGTTAAGTCTTTATCGAGGACCTCATCTGGGGTGATTGCCGCGCTAAAAAAAGTACGAAATGCGTTGGTTCTTTTTTTTACCTTTGCCCTGATGTTCATTCTGAGGATGGAAATTCGGGCTTGTAGCTTTTGAAGATCATTTTTTGCGTTGAGGTTGCTTCGGAACTGCAACAATTTTATTGCGAAGAATAGCCCTGCACCGACGAGTGTGAAATCAAAAAAAAATGAAAATAATTTGTGTATAGAATCCACTTATTAATCTTATCGGATTGATTTGGGAAATATTGATTAATTAACCCTCAAATTTGAAACAATTTCTGTACACTGTTTAACTCTTATTCAGGCTAGGGTATCTCAAAATGAATCAATTGCATTTGAGCTGGCCTGTAACCTGCTTTCACAAGGGCGGATTCAAAGGAGCAATGTATGAAGCACGTTTTTACTAAAAGTTTATTGCTTGTAGCGGCAGTGGTCTCTTTTTCGTCTTGTGACAAAGGCGGAGGAGGTGGTGGTGGGCAGCAAGCGAACGTGCCGACGGTTCCTGGACCTCAAGCGAACGTGCCGACGGTTCCTGGACCTCAAGGCAACATATATGCCCAAAATGATCAAAGCACATACTGTAATTTTGCGAATGGAAGTTTGATTTGTTACGCGCGTAATTTTCAAGGTAATCAATGTTCTACAAACACTTTGTCTTACACAGATATCCCAACGATGTGTAATCAACTGAATCAATTGCAAAACTTAGGTTTGGGTAATCAATGTAACGTTTCGCTTGCTGTCATGCAGGCTTATAACCAGTACTGTTTGAATCAAAATAACGGTGGCGGAACGGTAGTGAATCCAAATACCCCAAATTTAACGGGCCCACACATTACATGTGAATTTGAAGCTTATCGTAGTTCGCAAGGTCGTTGGTTTCGCAAAGAATCTCGCACTCCAAAATTGACGGCGTATCTTGGTTTGGCAAGTACAAGCACTTCTGCATCCTTTGATTTAAGAAATAAGTTTTTCGGATTTGATATCGGAAATTTCGGCCGTACTACAATGTCATACAAGCCTGCGGGCATAAAAGGTACGGCAGATACGATCACGATAACTAACCAAGGTCTGGATGGATCTTTAACATTGTCTCAATCTGGATTTGCTGGTCAGGCCATTTCAATGGACGTAATGAGCGATGATGGAAATATGAAAATGGTTGTTTCTTGTATCGGCCAAGGCGCGACATTTAGAAAAAATGTTGCGGCAAAAGCGTTCACTCAATACGTTTGCCGTGGAAAAGCTAGTCTTTATGGTTCACGCATGGAAAATATCGAAGCTGTTTTCCCTTACAATGCTTCTTTGTTAAACTCAGAGTTGAATTTAGCTGAAAATTTAACTGCGACAGTGACTGGTGACTCGGGTTCAGACAATGCTCGGATCACTTTTACAGCTCAAGGTATTGGGTCGAGTGTATCTTTACAGTCTTCGGCCTACTTGAAAACAAACACTGAATTGTCTGGAACTGATGGTTACACAACTTTGAATTTGAAGTGTGGTCCGCAATAATTTTTTGACTTACCTGGTCTGAGCCGACAAACCTGTCGGCTCGCGTTAAATATCTGCATTGACTCCTGTTTTTATAATTTTTAGACTTTTTATGTTGTGTAAGGAAGATCTACACGAAGTAAGGTCTTTAAATCGATTTTCTTGCAGGATGTGAAATTCAGTTATGATCTTTTTTGATAAATTTACAGATTATTTTTCGAACGATATCGCGATTGATTTAGGAACAGCGAATACACTTGTTTACGTCAAAGGCCGCGGAATTATTTTAGATGAGCCCTCTGTCGTTGCTGTTCAAAAAAATTATCGCGGAATGCAAAACCGTGTTTTAGCAGTTGGTAAAGAAGCAAAAGAAATGTTGGGTCGTACGCCTGGCAGTATCGTTGCGATTCGTCCAATCAAAGATGGCGTTATCGCCGACTTCGAAGTGACATCTTCAATGTTGAAATATTTTATTCAAAAAGCCATGGGCGAAAAAAAGGCTCTTGTGCGTCCTCGTATTATCATCTGCGTTCCTTTCGGAATTACTCAGGTTGAAAAACGCGCGGTGAAAGAAGCGGCTCAATCAGCGGGTGCGCGTGAAGTTCATTTGATCGAAGAACCAATGGCAGCTGCGATAGGCGCGGGTCTTCCTATCACTGAACCGTCGGGCAACATGGTTGTCGATATGGGCGGTGGTACGACGGGTGTTGCTGTGATTTCTTTAGGCGGTATCGTCTATTGTAAATCAATCAAAGTTGCTGGTGATAAATTTGATGAAGCGATTGTGAATTATGTTCGTCGCCAATTTAATTTATTGATCGGTGAGCGCACGGCAGAATCAATTAAATTGAAAATCGGAAATGCTTATCCATTTGAGCAAGAAAAAACAATGGAAGTTAAAGGTCGAGATTTAGTTGCAGGTGCTCCGAAAACAATCGAGATCACTAGCACACAAATCAACGATGCTTTGATGGATCCTTTATCAGAAGTAGTTGATGCAGTTCGTACAGCGTTAGAAAAAACTCCGCCTGAATTAGCGTCTGACATTGTTGATAATGGAATCGTACTAACTGGCGGCGGTGCTTTACTTGCAAACCTAGACGTTTTGCTTCGTGAAAGAACAGGCTTACCAGTTTCAATTGCCGAAGACCCATTGACATGTGTCGTGATGGGTTCTGGTAAGGTCCTAGACCAACTGGATCTTCTCAGTCAGCTGACAATTGATTAACATGTTTGAATGGTAGTTTCTCTTGATAGTCGTGTTTGGCTCGCGACTCATTTAATGTATCCAAATTCTTCACAAGCATTTGATGTTTATCAAACGCTTGTAAGTCAGTCTGAAACTTCAATTAAAAAAAATAACGTTAATGATATCTTTCAGAAGCTCTACCAAATTGTTTCTAAAATTCCTGCTATCAGTTCGAATAAATCCTTTCATGTTTTTGACGAAGATAAAACAGAACAGTGGCGCCAAATTTATAAAAAATCACAAAAAGAACAGCTTATTATTTTTGTGGGCTATTTTGTTTTTGGACTGAAGTTAAGAGAAATCGCAAGCATTATTAAGCTGACTCCAGAGAAGGCTCAATTTCTTTTTCATCAAACTTTTAAAAAAGCAACATTTTCGAATATCAAAATTGATGTGCCCGAGAAAGTTAGTTTTAAAAAATACAACGAAGAACGAGTTTCCTTTTTATTTACGAATGAAAATTTAATCGAATTTTGTCTTAAAATATTAAGTCCAAATGATATGAAGAAAGTTCGATTGGGTTTGCAAGTTTACCCAGAGCTTCAGGCGGCTCAAAAACAATACGATTTGATTGTAGGTCAAATGAATTACCTCGTTGAGTCTCAGGCTGAGCGAGTAACTAAAACTTTGATTGAAACCAGCGAAACATTATCTGAACCTACGGAAACTTTTCAGATAGCTAAAATATTTGCTAATAATAAAATAGCTGTCGGGATTGCGACGCTTTCAATTGCATTGGTTTTTGTGGTGTTAATTCGTCCGAATTGGATACAAAACGTGACTAAACCAAGCAAAGACAATTTTGTTGATTTGCAAGAAATCAAACCGAAAGAGCATTTTGCTGAAATTCTTCCTGAAGATCATGAAACGACTATTATTAAATCAACTTCGACTCCGGTATTGGCCATTGTGCCTGCAAGTGTTGATAAAACGACTTCCACATTAGCGGTTAATATTCAAAAACCTACGACGACGCCTGAATTAAATGGTGCAGTAACCTCAACAAAGCCGGTTACGATTGCCTCAGCTAAAACTTTAGCCCAACCTATTACAAAGACTAAGCCTGTGCCACCAGTTGTTGATGAAGAAAGAAAATCTGGTGGTTTGTATCGGGGTGTCCTAGTGGTTACAGATATTAACGAAGTTTCTTCTAAAATCACTCAACGTCTAGTTGAGTTCGGAGGAAAGAAGGCCGGTGAAGTAGAATTGGGTTGGAAAAAAACAGATAAACTTGCCTATTACCATTTTACTTTACCTGAAAATAACATTGATGCCGCAAAAGAATTTTTATCAAATTTTGGGACACTACAAATTCAGTTTGAGAATCATCCTCGGTTAATGCCTCAAGGGGTAAAACGTCTTATTATCGAGGTTCAAGAGCGTGAATGATAAAAAATTTCGTGCTCCTCCCCCAAAAAGAACTTCGCTTCGATCGATTTTGATCGCCTGGTTTCTTGTTTTTTCGATTGTTCCGTTGGGATTTGTTGCCTGGTATTCGGTTTTTAAGTTTCAGAAAGCAATTGATAATGAATTATCACTTCGGCTTCGGGGAAATGGTCGTGAAATCGAAGTTATGATTTCAGATTATTATGCCAACTTATCTCAAAACAAAGATTCTTTAGTTAAAAGCCCTCATTTGATTTACAATTTGTCGGTTAGTGATTCAAACTCTATTCGCGATCTTTCAATGGATTGGGTTAAAGACTCTGTTGCGTCTTCAATGTCTGTCTACGATCGAGAAGGTCGTTTGCTATCAACGGTCTTTAAAGATGACAAAGGTGCGGTCCGATCATTTGGGCCTTCGTCAGAAAAGGTCTTACTGAATGAAAAGTATCTAAGTCATCTTAAAGAAAAGATGGATTTAGGCTTGGCTGACTACATAGAATCAAATAAGGTTTCTTTGATTCTTTTTTCAAAAATTCAATCGGCAAATAAAAGAACGATTGGTTACATCGAACAGACAATCGAATTAAAAGATTTCTTTTTGAATCGAATTAAATCAAAGTTAAAATTAGAAGCCTTTTTAGTTCGTGATAATGGTCAGATTGTTGCTACAACAAGATCTGAATTTAGATCAATTTCGAAAAGCTATATCGAAAAAGTTTTGCAGAACGGAGACAATGAGAAATTTTTTGAAGTTTCCACTGCGGTTCAACCTTATGGATTTGTCTTGTATCCAATTGATTGGGATAGATCTCGATTTTATATAGCCTTAGGGGTAACGAAGAAAGATTCTCAGGCCGTTTTAAAAAATGTAAACATCGCATTCCTAACTGTATTTACGGTAGTTTTATTTCTTCTAATTATAACCATCTTAATTAGTACTAACTGGTTTCTGAAGCCTATTGATGAATTAATAGTTGGATTAAAATCTTTTGAAAAAACTGATGGTTTAGTTCAGCTTCCGGTAAAAACTAAGACAGAAATTGGTCTATTGACGAGCGCTTTTAATGAAATGAGTCTTAAAATTTTTCAAACCAGAAATGATTTGAAGAAAAAAATTAAAGAACTCGAAATGGCAAATAATGATTTAAAAGAGGCTCAAACTAAATTAGTTCACTCTGCTAAAATGACCAGTCTTGGTCAACTGGTTGCTGGTGTCGCGCATGAATTAAATAATCCGATTGGTTTTATTTATAGTAACACGAGTCATTTAAAAGATTATTCTGAAAAGCTTTTTCAAATCATAGAAGCTACCGAAAATAATAATGAAAAATTGTCGCAGCTAAAAGAAGAGCTTGATTACGAATATATTAAAAAAGACCTTCCGCAGCTAATTAAGTCTTGCCAAGATGGTGCGCAAAGAACCCGTGATATTGTTCTTGGATTGCGAAATTTTTCTCGGTTAGAAGAAGCGCAATTGAAAGAAATTGATTTGCGCGAATCATTAGATACGACTTTAGAGCTTTTAAAAGGTGAAATCAAAAATCGCATTCAAATCAATAAACAGTACGAACCCATTCCTATGGTGACATGTTATGCATCTCAAATTAACCAGGTTTTAATGAATATATTGTCTAATGCCGTTCAAGCTATTCAAGGAGCGGGGCAAATATGGATTTCAACTTTGCCAATTCGAGCGTCTTCAGGTCAGACGGGTCGGGTACAGATTTCTATTCAAGATAGCGGAATGGGAATGAGCCCCGATGTTTTAGAAAAAATCTTCGAACCTTTTTTCACCACCAAGGGCGTGGGCCAAGGTACTGGTTTAGGTCTAAGTATTTCTTATGGAATAATTCAAAATCACGGTGGAGAAATCCAAGTTAGATCTGAAAAAGGTGTTGGGACCGAATTTACTTTAATTATTCCTGTTTCTCAGGCTAAAAAATCTTCGTAGGTGATTCAAAATGATTCAAATTGATACACAAATACTCTCTAAAAATAGCATCAATTCGCCGATAAGAACTGTGTGAAATTTCTAAATAAAGTTTTCAATTATTTGATCGCTTTTGGCCTAATTGCATTCGGGCTATTTTTTCATTTGAAAGATAAAGGCTATTTTCAGAAACGCGAACTTCATTTTACTCAGGCCTCATCGTTAGATACTGAACGATTAGTTAATCAACATTTGCAAGAAACGAATCGTAAAATGCTAAGAGACTCTGCTGACCCAAGAAAAGCAATCGAAGAAGCACTTCGTGATGCTAACAAATTAAAAGAAAAGCCACCAGCGCCTCCTGCGATTCCGGGCGAAGCGAATGGCCTTGCAAAATTTCAAAAATTTCAGGCCGAAAAAAGTGCGAAACAGCAGTTGAATATTCAACCCCAAAATTTAAGCCGAGAAGAGTACGCTCGGCAGTACATTGAAAATGCACGTAAAGATGGTTTTGAGGTTGAGCTATCGGATGATCTTGAAGTCATACGAGCTTCCCCAATTCGAAAGCCTTCTCAAGAAATTGATATGGTTGAAATTAGTCCCTCAAATTAGTCCGTTCTCTTTAAAACTATAATATTTTTCAGAAGTAAAAACGATGTGATCTAGAATCGGGATTTCTAACATTTTAGATAGCCTTAAAAGTCTTTTAGTAAGCTTAACATCTTCGTTCGTAGGACTTGGGTCTAGGCTTGGGTGGTTGTGTGCGATGATCAGGGCGTAAGAGTTAGATCGAACGGCTTCTCGAAACAAGTCTCTGGGGTGAACGGGACAGTAATTAAGTGTACCTCTAGAAATAAGTAAGGGTCTTTGGCAGGCAAGTTGGCTATTTAAAGCTATCAGCCAAAACTCTTCGCATTCTGCGTTGAAGTGTTGCTTCAAAATATCAAAGGCATGCTGACTGTTGTGAATAGGTGACATCTCTTGCGTGATGGCAAGTGGTGTGCCTTTTTATGCTTTATTAAATCGAATACCGCGCTTCATAAATCGGATCAAAGGCTGCTTCTCGTTTTAGAATAAATCGTTTAGCATGAAACTATTCAAGTTTTTGAAATAAAAAAACAGAAAACAAGGAGTTTTTATGTCTATGAAATCAAAATTATTATTAGCGGTAGCTGCAGTTTTGGCATTCAGCTCTTGCGGTCCAAAAGCGTTCGTAAAAGGCGAATACGACGACGTTAATCGTGAAAACTTAATGGATGACCAATGGTCAGAAACAGACATGCAGGTGACTGTGAAATCAATGGTTGATTCAATGGTGAATCACCCATCAATTTCAAATGCGAAGAAAATGCCAATTGTTATGGTAACCAACTTACAAAACAAAACCAGTGAACACATTGATACGCAAAGTATTATGGATATGGTTCGAGTTGATTTAACAAATTCTGGAAAAGTTGCTTTCGTAGATAAAGAAGCTCGCCAAGATATTTCTAATGAATATGACTACCAAAATTCGGGCATGGTTGGCGACGACACAAAAAAAGGCCCAGGAGGCCAAACTGGCGCAGATTTTATTATCAACGGACGTTTAGATTCGATTGTTAAAGAAGTAGGAAAAGACAAATCAGTTTATTACAAATTGACTTTGAATTTGACGAATTTAAAAACAGGTGTGATCTCTTGGACGAACCAAAAGCAACTTCGCAAAACGTTTAAAAAGAAATCTATCGGTCTTTAATTTATCAGATTTGTAGAAATAAATGCTTAAAATTTGCTTTTGTATTTCATCTTTGATGTTTTTTGTTGGGTGTGCGACCTACCAAAATAAGGTTGCTCCAGCCAAAGATGAATTGCGTGCGGGTCAGTGCGCACCGGCCCTTCAAAGGTTGGAAGAGCTCGTTAATAAAGCCGACGGAGACCAGTTGGTTTATCTGATGGAGTATGGAACGGCTCTTCAAATCTGCAAAAACTATGAACAAAGCAACAAGGTTTTTTTAAAAGCAGATAAGCTAAGTGATCAGCAAGATTATCACTCTGCTTCTCGAGTCGTTGGTGCGACATTATTGAATGAAGAAATGATTCAATACAAAGGTGATACTTTCGAAAAACTATTCATAAATGCTGCCGCTGCTTTAAATTATTTGCAGCTAGGTTTACAAGATGACGCCTTAGTTGAGGTTCGTCGAATCAATGATAAATTTAAAAAGTTAACCGCTGAAGAAAATAATCGTAAATTCGAATTGAATTCTTTTACGCAGTATTTATCCGGATTGATTTGGGAGATGGATCAAAAATACGACGATGCTTGTATTTCATATAAAGCTGCCTTTAAAATAGATCCGACCTATCGGGGCGTGGGTCTAGATATGCTTCGTGGTTGTTGGCTAGCTCGTCGAAATCAAGAATTCGAAGAATTAGTTAAAGAAGTTCAACCATCAGAAGACGAACTTAAAAATATTAAGCAAAAATCTAAGAACGAGATTATCTTTATTTACATGCAAGGTTGGGGGCCACAAAAGCAAGCTAGGCCCGATCACAGAACTTATCCTTACTTAGTTCCGGTTGCATCTATTACAAAATCGCTTGAAATAGAAGTCGATGGAAAGAAAATCCAGAGCCAACAGGTTTACAGTGTTGAAAAAGCGGCCATTCAAACTTTAGATGCAGACTTTTCTTCATTGATGGCTCGTCGGGCGGGTTCATTCGTTGCTAAAGCGGTCGTTGCGGATCAAATTCGCCAAAAAGACAGGCTTCTTGGCGATGTGGCGGCCCTAGTCATGTACGCCTCTGAGCGGGCTGATTTGCGTCAATGGTCGATGCTGCCGCAAACGGTACAAGTGATACGTTACATTCCCCAAGGCAATGCGGGGAAGGTTCGCCTACGTGGTTTAGACTATAGCGGAAACGTGACCGAAACTTTTGAAGATGTTGATGTTAGTGGATTGAAAAAAAAGAAAATCTACTTGGTACGAAGTCTCAGATAATTATGTAGTTTTGTTTAGACAAAAAAAAGCCTTCGATCTCTCGAAGGCTTTTTAATTCTATGTTAGAAATCAAAAACTATTGGTTAAAGTTTTGATTGTTGCTTGGAAGAGGCAAGTTCGGCGTCTCGTCTTCTTGATTCATTCCAGGAAGAACAGTTGCTTTTTCAGCAACAGCTTTCGAAGTAGAATCTGTGTTCAAACGAGCTGCAGAAGCTACGCGGTTTTCCAAGTTTTGTTTCAAGTCATCAGTTGAAACGCGGTCGATGTTCACGTTAACAGTTGCCTGTTTTGTCATGTAATCGATTGGGAAAGCGCCAAGTTTAGCTAGGTAGCTTGAAATGCTTCCGTTTCCGTTTTGGATGATTTCACGCAAAGTAAAAAGCGGAGCGTATTGAGAAGCTTTTTTCTCTGATTCGAAAATGATTTGAGTCAAAGTTGCCGCAGTGATGTCGTTTTTTGATTTATTGTCGATCACCATGACTTCTTCATTTGAACGAATCATTTTTGCGATGTCGTCCAAAGTTACGTAGCAACTTTGTTGCGTGTCATATAACTTACGGTTTTGGTAACGTTTGATAATTTTAACTTTCGCGCTTGGTTTAACGCTTAAGTTGTCCATCTGATTCATCACAATGGCCTCCATGTACCGGCTTAATTCACTTTTGTTTTGAGCAACCATTTCGCCTAAAACTGAAGCTTTTCGCCTATTTATTCAGGCGCAAGTTAGCCCTGCCGCCACCCCTTGTCAAGTAACTCGACAATCAAGAAAGCTCTACAGGTTAAATAAAAGTCAGTTAAGACAATAGCTTAATTTAAATGAAGCCTATTGAGGCTGAACTAGATCGATAAATATTAATAATATTATATATTTACGTTATCCATAAAAAATTCTTAGATTTGATAAAAGAATAACTTTTTTCTTAAGAAAAAGGTCTAGTTTGTATTGTATTGAACAAAATTTAATCAAATTAGGACTCGAGGCCTCTGACGGTAGCAGCCGATAAGTTTCCAAAGGATGCTTTATGAAAAATTGTCAGCAACTTATTGTCTTTCTCGCCCTTGTTGGGGCTTTTGGTTGCGCTACGGATGGTTCGCGTTTTTACGACTCTGCAATGAATGATCACAACAGAGCGCCAGCTTCTTTAGCTATTCCTCAAAGTTTTGATAACGGAAATGTGCCAACTGTCGATGCGACTCATAGCCAAATCGAAGCGGATTATCTATTTTTAAAGTCTGATCTAGAGGCTCAAGCTGGAAAATCGAGTGAATCAATTGAATCTTTGAAATCGGCTCTTGTTTACGATCCTCATGCGCCAACATTGATGCAAAAATTGGCTATTGAATATTATAAAAAAGGGCAAACACGTGATGCAGTTTACTGGGCAGAGAAGGCGAAACAGAAAGCACCGGACCGTCGTGATTTAATATTACTACTTGCTGGCCTTTACACATCAACAAAGCAATATCCTAAAGCTGAACAAGAATATTTATCATTACTTAAAAAAGATAAAAGTGATTCTGAGGCTCTTTTGTATTTGGGAGCAGTTTATTCAGAAATGAAGGCTTATCCGAAAGCAATTCAAAAGTTTTCTGAACTTACCAAACTTTCGCATTATTCTTCAAAGCATATGGCTCACTATTATTTAGCCCGTGTATACTTAGAGCAGGCAAATAAAGGAGCTAATAAAAAAGCTGAAGAAGAATTACAAAAGGCAATCAAAGTAAAACCTGACTACTTTGAAGCAATTTCCTTAATGGGGCAGTTGTTGCAAAAAGATGGTGGACCTGAAAAAGCCATTCAATTTTACGTCAATCATCAAAAAAAATTTGGACCCGTGCCGAAGTTGGCAGAAATTTTATCACAATATTATATTGAAAAAAATAAGTACGATTTAGCTTTTGAACAACTTGAGATCTTAGATAGTTATTCTGATGACTCTATTCAAGTGAAGTTGAAGATGGCGTTAATTTTGATTGATCGTAAAGACTATAATCCTGCCATTGAAAAGCTAAAAGAAATTTTGGCTTTAGCGCCTGAGTCAGACAAAGTTCGTTTTTATTTGGCCGCTGTTTTTGAAGAAAAGAAAATGTTTCAAAATGCCTTTGATGAATACGTCAAAATTGAAAATGGAAGTGGTTATTTTAGTGAAGCTCGATTGCATGCTGCCTACATTGCGAAATTGTTAGGAAAGCACGAATTAGCATTAAAGGTATTAGAAGAGTCCATTAATGCAAAAACTGACAATCCGCAGTCTTACTTTTTGTTGGCCCAATTGCATGAAGACAAAAAGAATTTAACTAAAGCACTAGAAACTTTGACTTTAGCAGAAAATAAATTTCCAAAAAATGCTCAGGTGTTTTTTTACAAAGGTACGATACAAGATAAAATGAATTTGAAAGAAGCCATGGTTAAATCGATGAAGAAAGTTTTGGAATTCGACTCTGAACATGCTCAGGCCATGAATTATTTGGCCTACTCATGGGCTGAAATGAATACCGAGCTAGAATTGGCAGAAAAATATGCTCGATTCGCGGTTAAAAAAGAAAAAGATGATGCGTTTATTATGGATACTTTGGGTTGGGTACTTTTCAAAAAAGGAAATTATAAAGAAGCGGCAGAAGTTCTAGAAAAAGCTCACGCTTTGCAACCCGCTGTAGGTATCATTGCAGAGCATTTGGGTGATATTTATAGTAAAACTGAGAAGTACGAAAAGGCCTGGACATACTTTCTAAAAGCTGTTGAAAATGAACAAGACCCTTCGAAAAGAAAAGATATTGAACTTAAAATGAGTCAGATCGAAGCTAGTGTGAAAAACCGAAAACCTGCTTCAAGTATTGGCGAGACGAATACAGCTGATAGACCATAAGAGAAAAAATAATTTTCCATTCAGTGTTGATGAATGGGACCAAAGACAAAACAAAAAGATAAGAGGTCTGAATAAACAGGCCTCTTTTTTTATTTTGAATATCATTTGCCGCGTCTTGCAAGGTCGTCATAATTTGAAAATTATTTTTTTCCAAAAACTCAAATGCGAAAAAACAAAAGAAATTAACTAAGAAAAATAATCCATAAGCAACGAAAGCTGCAAAAATCAGAAAAAGCCAGTTTGAATCATGAAAATAGACAAATAAGAAAGAGTGAATCGCACCCAAAAAGAAGAAGACTGGTATTGATAGCAAATACAGTTTGATAGCACCTATTTGTGAGGCTTTTGTTAAAGGAATTCTTTTGAAAAGTATGTTCATTTGGAAAATCAGAGCTAGTGCAATTAATCCTGATGCGAACACGTCTCCAAGATAGAGTAACAAATTCGATGCTAGAAATAATAGTATGTGCTTTCTTTTCATATTGCCTTTTCCCTTCATATTAACTTTAAATAAGGGAGTGACAAAACTAAAAAATCAAAATTTTCGCATTTTGGGTCTATTTCTAACGACGAGCATTCTGTTTTCGTGCGCAACAGAAAAAGCTCAAATGGTTCCCGCTTCGACTCCTTTACTGATTCAAACGAAAGCCCAAGTAAAGAACGGTTCAGAATCAAATAATGTAAAAATTGAAATCGCTTTGGTTCCAAATAAAATGATTCGGATGGAAGTGACGGCGTTATTGGGTTATCGAGTCGCTAGTGTCGTGCTGACTCCTCAGAAAATTCAATATGCGATTCATACAAATCAAACATACGGAGAAGGTAATTTTAGCGCGCGTACAATGTTTCCTATATTTAAGCAGTTGATTGATCCGCGAATAATTTGGCGTGTGATCAACAGTCAAAATCCTCAGTCGCAAGATCTTGTTTGTCAGACTGACGAGAAGCAAAGACCTATTTCTTGTAATGGACCCCAAGCTTCAACTGTGAAATGGACTTATGAAGAGCCCCCGGTTCGCAGAATCGAGATCAAATCTGGTAAGTTCGAGATGAACTGGCTCTTCAAAGAACAGAAAGTTTTAACTGATTCTCAGACCGAGACCTTTGTCTTGAAAAAACCTGAAGGCTATAAAGAAATCCAGCTAAAATAGTTTTGCAGTCGCTAACCGAAACTTTAGCAGGCATAATCATATATAACTAAGATCCACCCGAATCTCATCTTGATATATGGATCAAGTGAAAGGAGTTTCGATGTCTTCTTCTGTTAACTTCCGTATTCTGGTTGAAAAATGGCAATCTCAAAACCCCGGAGCTTCTGTTCATTGGAGCGGAACTTTCACCGAGTATTTAGATCTTGTAAAATCCGATCCAAAGGTAACCAGAAATGCATATCAGCGCATGTACGATATGGTTGTTGAGGCTGGTACTGAAGAATACATCGACTTCAAAAAGCATGTGATACGATATAAGTTTTTTGACGACACTGAAAACGGCGGAAAAGACGCGGTATTTGGACTTGATGTTCAGCTGATGAAACTTGTTAACGTACTAAAGGCAGCTGCCTTAGGTTATGGAACTGAAAAAAGAGTCATCTTACTTCATGGCCCCGTTGGTTCGGCAAAATCAACCATTTGCCGTCGTTTGAAAAAGGGCCTTGAAGCTTACTCTCGTAGTGATAAAGGCGCCATGTATACTTTCGAGTGGATTGACGAACAAGGTAAACTCGATGGTCTTTTGGGTAAAGATGTTAAAATTTTTCATTCACCGATGAATGAAGAGCCTCTTTTGTTGATTCCTGATGAAATGCGACAAGGTCTTTGCGATGAAATCAATCGCGGGCAAGATGGTGCCTTCCGCATGAAAATTGTAGGAGAGCTTTGCCCTCCGTCGCGTTTTATCTTTAAAGCCTTGATGGATAAATATAATGGCGATTTGATGAAGGTTCTTTCGCACGTTCGTGTGAAGAGGCTCATCATTTCTGAAGCCGACCGTGTCGGTATTGGTACATTTCAGCCTAAAGATGAAAAAAATCAAGATTCGACTGAATTAACAGGTGACATTAATTATCGTAAGATAGCCGAATATGGTTCTGATTCAGATCCTCGCGCGTTCAACTTCGATGGGGAATTTAATGTAGCGAACCGCGGAATGATTGAATTTGTCGAGGTTCTTAAGCTAGATGTCGCTTTTTTGTATGACTTGCTTGGGGCTTCACAAGAGCATCGTGTAAAACCTAAGAAATTTGCGCAAACACATATTGATGAAGTAATAATCGGACACACCAATGAGCCCGAGTATCGCAAACTTCAAGACAATGAATTTATGGAAGCTCTTCGTGACCGTACGGTGAAGATCGATATTCCGTACATCACACGTCTAAAACAAGAAACAAATATCTACAAAAAAGATTTCAACTCGCAAAGATTGCGCGGAATTTCAATTGCTCCGCACACGATTGAAATTGCGGCTATGTGGGCGATTTTAACTCGCTTAGAAAAACCTAAAAAAGCGAACTTAACTCGCTTACAAAAGTTGAAACTTTATAATGGTAAAACATTAGCGAACTTCACTGAAGATAACGTGAAAGAGCTTCGTAAAGAAACGACTCGTGAAGGCTTGGATGGGATTTCTCCGCGCTATATTCAAGATAAGCTTTCAAATGCTTTAGTTATGGCTCAGCAGATGAATCGTGGTTCGGTGAATCCGTTCATGGTGATGAATGAACTTGAAAGCGGTTTGAAACATCATTCGCTACTTTCAAACGAAGAATTAAAGCAAGAGTACAAAGAATTACTTGCCGTCGTAAAACAAGAGTACGAAGAGATCATCAAGGGCGAAGTGCAGCGTGCAATCAGTGCTGATGATGGCGCTTTACAAAGACTTTGTGCAAACTATATCGATAACGTAAAGGCTTACACGCAAAAAGAAAGGGTTCGTAATCAGTTTACTGGTGCGGACGAGGAACCAGATGAGCGTTTAATGCGCGCGATTGAGGAAAAAATTGAAATTCCTGAATCACGCAAAGATGATTTTCGCCGCGAGATCATGAACTACATTGGTGCTTTGGCAATCGATGGTAAAAAGTTCAACTATAAAATGAATGAACGTCTTCATAAGGCTCTTGAACTTAAATTGTTCGAAGATCAAAAAGACAGTATTAAACTGACTTCATTGGTTAGTTCGGTAGCGGATAAAGACACGCAAGAAAAAATTGACATTGTGAAATCAAGATTAATCAAAGACTTTGGTTACGACGAGATTTCGGCAACTGACGTCTTACATTACGTAGCAAGTATTTTTGCTCGTGGGGATGTAAAGAACAGATAATGTCTATTCGAGAAGATCAAAACCGTTTTAAAGGTATTATCAAAGGCAAAGTCCGAGATGACTTTAAGAAATATGTCACGAACGGAGAATTGATTGGTAAGCGTGAAGATGAGTTTGTCAAAATTCCGCTTCCGCGAATCGACATTCCGAATTTTCGCTATGGGCCCAAGCAAGATGAACAAGGCGTTGGGCAAGGTGACGGAGATCAAGGTGACGGCCAAGGTCAGCCTGGGCAGGGCAAAGGCCAAGCTGGAGACAATGTAGGCGAACATATCATCGAAGTCGAAATTTCGATGGAAGAATTGGCTGACATTCTAGGCGAGAAGTTACAACTTCCGCGCATTGAGCCCAAGGGCTCAAAAAATATCATGACTGAAAAGAATAGATATTCAGGAATTGCTCCGGTGGGCCCAGAGGGCCTAAGAAAATTTAAACAAACTTATAAAAAAGCATTATCGCGATATATTTCATCTGGAACCTACAATCCTGATGAACCCGTGATTATTCCGATTCGTCGTGATTTTCAATATCGCACTGTTAAAAAAACACAAACTCCTCATACAAAAGCTGTCGTTATTTATATGATGGATGTGTCAGGGTCGATGGGTGATGAGCAGAAAGAAATTGTTCGCTTAGAGTCTTTCTGGATCAATACCTGGTTGAAAAAATATTATAAAGGTTTAGAAACACGTTTCATAATTCACGATGCCGCTGCGAAAGAGGTAGATGAGGATACTTTTTTCAGAACCAGCGAATCTGGCGGAACATTAATAAGTTCAGCCTACAAACTTTGTCAGCAAATTATTCAAACTGAATATCCAACCAGCGAGTGGAATATATACCCCTTTCACTTTAGTGATGGAGACAATTGGAGTGGAGAAGACACACGACTATGTCTTAACTTATTGAAAGAATTCTTTCTTCCGAATGTGAATGTATTTTCTTACGGGCAGGTTGAAAGTAAATACGGAAGTGGTCAATTTCTTAAAGATTTGCAAAAAGAATTTACAAACGACGAAAGATTGACTCTGAGCCAAATCGAGGGGCGCGATAAAATTTTAAATTCGATAAAAGATTTCCTAGGAAAAGGCAAATAGTCCCGCTGATCGATTGGGTATTTATAAAAAGGAGTTCCTATGGCTAATTTGACGTTAGAACTAGAAGCAGAAAGAAAAAAGATTTGTCAGATCGCGAAAGATTGCGGTCTAGATTTTTTTGAAACTGTTTTTGAGCTCATCACCTACGATCAAATTAGTCAAATTGCTGCCTATGGCGGTTTTCCAGTACGTTATCCACACTGGAAGTTCGGAATGGAGTACGAACAGCTTTCAAAATCTTATGAATATGGTCTGTCGAAAATATACGAAATGGTGATCAACACAGATCCTTGCTACGCGTACTTAATGGAAGGTAACGCGATGATGGATCAAAAGCTAGTTATGGCTCATGTCTATGGGCATTGTGATTTTTTCAAAAATAACGTTTGGTTTTCTAAAACCAATCGGAAAATGATGGATGAGATGGCGAATCATGCTACGCGAATTCGTCGATATATCGATCGCTACGGCTATGAAAATGTTGAAAAATTTATCGATACTTGTCTAAGCTTAGAAAATTTGATCGATCGGCACAGTATTTTGAACGGCCCCAAAAAGTTTAGCGAAGAGCCCCCTCAGTCAAAAGGCGAAGAGTTCATGTTCAAGGTTGAAAAATCTTACATGCGAAATTACATTAACCCGCCTGAATACGTTGCTGAACAAAAACAAAAGCAAAATGAACAGAATCAGCAAAAACCAGCTTTTCCTGCAAAACCTGTTCGAGATGTTCTTTCTTTTTTAATTCATTACGCCCCGCTCGAAGACTGGCAACAAGATATTTTAACAATAGTTCGAGACGAGTCTTACTATTTTGCTCCGCAAGGCATGACAAAGACTTTAAATGAAGGATGGGCTTCTTACTGGCATTCTCATATGATGACTCGTCATATTTTGAATGATTCAGAAATTATTGATTTTGCCGACCACCATTCAGGTACAACCTTCATGCAAATGGGGGGATATAATCCATATAAAGTTGGAATTGAGCTTTTTCGCGACATCGAAGACCGATGGAATAAGGGAAAATTTGGACGTGAATGGGAAGATTGTGATGACGTTCGAGAGCGAAAAAACTGGAACAAAAATACCCGCATGGGGCGTGAAAAAATTTTTGAGATTAGAAAAATATATAACGACGTTACTTTTATTGATGAATTTTTAACAGAAGATTTCTGTGTTCGGAATAAAATGTTCGTATATAAGTTAAATAAAGAGACCGGAAAGTTCGAGGTCGACACCCGAGACTTTAAGGCTATAAAAGCTCAACTTCTTTTCCAAATGACGAATTTCGGTCAGCCGATCATCAAGATTGAAAATGCAAACTTCGAAAATCGCGGAGAAATGCTTTTACGGCATGTACACGAGGGTTTGGATCTGCAGCCAAACTATATGGACGCAACTATGCAAAATCTCTACAAAATTTGGAAGCGTCCGGTGAATCTTTTGACCATGATGGACAATGAGGCTCAGCTTTTTCGATACGATGGAAAAGAGTTCTCTAAACATGCACTTCAAGACTCGGGTAAATCTGAAAAAAGTGATCAACCAGATCTACCCAATTCCTCAACTTAACAGTAAGTATTAAGATTGATACTTAAGCAGTTAAGGGAGAAATGTAGACATTATGGCCACCACCAAAGACCGAGTTTTAGTCTATTCGACAGATCCTAAGGATCAGGCCATTATTTCAGGCCAACAAGAAAAAGACAAAAATCTTGCAGAAGTTAAGTCGCTCACTGAACTAAATAAATTTATAGTTATTTTTCGCTTGGAAAGTAACGGCCGTGGTGGCAAAACAGTCACAGTTTTAGATAAATTGCCGGGATATGAGCCTTTTGTGAAAGAGTTGACCAAGGATTTAAAGGTCAAATGCGGAGTTGGTGGTTCATACAAAATCGATGGAAATAACGCCGTCATTGAGATCCAGGGAGATAAGCGAGAAGCCATTAAGAAAATTTTGGACGCTCGCAAGATCAAGTATAAAGGAATGTAGAAGTGAAAAAAATCGTGATCGTTGATGATTTTGAAGAAAGCTGCTTACTAATGTCGGAAATTCTTTCGACACATTTTGAATGCAAATACATCTGCCAATCTGAGAAAGCTTTAGAATTCATTCGCAAAGAAAATCCTCAACTGATTTTAATGGATTACAAAATGCCTTACGTAACGGGCGTCGAACTGTGCAAAATCATTAAAGAAACTCCAGAGTTAAAAAAGATACCCATCATTTTTATTTCGGGTGCCGTAACATCAGATGAGCGAATTGAAACACTTGAGTCGGGTGGTGATGATTTTCTTTCAAAACCGTTTCATCCAAAAGAGCTTTTTTTACGCGTTCAAAAACGTCTAAAAGATTACGACCAGAACCAGAAGATTATTCTTGAGGTCGGAAATCTAAAAATGAATTTGAACTCACGTCAGTGTTTTGTAAATGAGCACGAAGTGACTTTAACGCCGAAGCAGTTCGAAATTTTAAAGCTTTTGATCGAAAATCAATCGCAAATGGTTTCTCGTCAGACATTCATGTACGAGATTTGGGGTCATTTCGAAGTGACTCCGCGTAATGTGGACTCGCAGATCAATTATCTTAAAAAGAAGATCGATGGGTTTGTCGGAATTATAACGGCTGTGCCTAGTTATGGTTATCGTCTTGATATCAAAACATGAAATATTGTTTTCAGCGGTTTCAAAGTTAGACTCCAAAGTTCGAAACAATTGATTTAAACTTAGAACTGAGCCTGATTTTTGTTCTGATTTAGAAAAAGTAGTGGTTAAGTCTTTTACGGATACTAAAACTTTTCAATCATTAATAAATTTGATGAATAAACATGCTTCGGAATGCAAAATAAAGAGATCGTCACTCTGAGGCTAATAAAAATAGATGAAGTTGTAAGGTACTAGGGGTCTATTTCAGGCAGAGTGAATCTAACCTTGAAATTTTTTAAACCTTCTTTTTTCTTTAAAGAAATTTTTAAGTTGCTCGCTGCATTCGGTTCGTAAAATTCCAGAATGTACTTCAAAACGGTGATTTAACCGTGAATCGTTAGATAAATCCGTCAAACTTCCTAAGCCGCCGCCCTTGGGGTCGTGGGTTCCAAAAACCACCCGAGAAATTCTAGACTGAACAAGCGCTGCCGCGCACATCAAGCAGGGTTCAAGAGTAACGTACAAAGTGCAGCCGACAAGGCGCCAAGATTGAAGTTTTTGGCTGGCTCGGTGAAGGGCGACCAGTTCAGCATGTCCCAAAACACTATGGGCTGATTCTCGCAAATTTGTTGCTTTCGCTAATATTTCCCCCGTTTTGCTTACAACCACGGCTCCGATGGGGACTTCCCCCTTGTCTTCGCTTCGTTTCGCCAGTCTGAGAGCTAGCTTCATGAATTTCAGGTCATTTTGATGCCGCAAGTCATTATGATTCTTCAGTGTCATTCTAAGGAGCCTTTGCTATACACTGCTTATTTGATTTTCATACCGTGATCAAGGGGTTTAACTTTAAGATCACAAAGTCCACATGGTAAGGCGGGTGATAGCAGTGGCATTAGTTAAGATTAAAGACGGAGAAAGCTTCGAAAGCGCTTTCCGTAAATTCAAAAAGTCTTGCGAAAAAGCAGGTATTCTTTCTGAAATAAAAAAACGCGAACACTTTGAAAAACCAAGTGTTTCTGGCAAAAAGAAATCAATCGCAGCACGTAAACGTGCTAATAAAAAAGTTCGCCGTAGCTGGGGAGATTAATCTCCGCTAGCTCGAAAGGGCACACCTCGTGGAATTACGCGAAAAAATAATGGCCGACGTAAAGTCGGCCATGGTGTCTAAAGACACTATCAAATTAAATACATTAAGATTCTTACAATCAGCGATCAAAAATAAAGAGATCGAATTGCGTCCCAATCCGATTACGGCAGACGACGTGATGAGTGTGATCAAAAAGATCGTGAAACAACGTAAAGAATCGATCGAGCAGTTCACAACAGCAGGTCGCCAAGATCTAGTTGATCAAGAAACTGCAGAATTGAAAGTCATGGAAGCTTACATGCCAGCTCAATTGTCGAAAGAACAAATTGAGAAATTGGTAGCTGATGTGATTGCCGCTACTGGAGCCAAATCGATTAAAGATATGGGCACAGTGATGAAAGAAGCTCAAGCCCGTTCAGGCGGTCAAGCCGACGGAAAATTGTTGAGCGAAATCATCAAAGCGCGGTTAAACGCTTAGTCTGAACTCTAAATCGAGTTCAAATTTTTTTAGAATTTTAATTTTCATTATTTATTAATTTATCCGGAGGCTTTTTGCGATACCCACCCGAATTTGTCGATCGAGTGCAAGAAGCCAATAATATAGTCGACATTATTTCTCAATACACACAACTGAAGCAGTCTGGCCAAGGCTACATGGGTCGTTGTCCGTTTCCTGATCACGCCGAAAAGACAGCCAGCTTCTCGGTTTCGCAAGCGAAGCAGGTTTATCATTGCTTTGGCTGCAAAAAATCTGGAAATATCTTCGGCTTTCTTCGCGATTACAATGCGATAAGTTTTCCAGAAGCGATCGAATATTTAGCCGAAAGAGCTTCGATTCCGCTTCCGGTTGTTGAAAGCCAGCAGACCGATCAGTACCAGCAGCAACAAGACAAAAAGAAATTGATGTTGAAGGCGAATAAAATCGCTTCAGACTTTTTCTTTGAGACTTTGAAGCGCGCTCCGAATGATCATCCAGTTAAAGTTTATATTCAAAAGCGTAAATTGAAGCCTGAGACCATTCAGGAATTTCAAATTGGTTATTCTCCGTCTGAGTGGGAAGGTCTTTCGCAGCACTTGCATAAGCAAAATGTATCTTCATATTTGGCTGAAGAAGCCAAATTAGTTAAAGCGCGCAAAGAAGGAAATGGTCATTTTGATTTATTTCGCGATCGTTTGATGTTTCCGATTTTAGCTCCAAGCGGAGAAGTTTTAGCTTTCGGTGGTCGCATTATCGACCAAGGCGAACCGAAGTATCTCAACAGTCCAGAGACATTGGTTTTCAATAAAAGCCGCGTTCTTTATGGATTGGCCCATACGGGTAAATATATTCGTTCTGAAGATTCGGTTATTGTGGTCGAAGGCTATATGGACCTGGTTTCTTTGTTCCAAGCAGGTTTTAAGAACGTTGCCGCCACAATGGGAACGGCATTAACCGCTGATCACGCGAAACTCATCAAACGATTAACAACAAATGTGGTGGTTTTATTTGATAGTGATGAGGCTGGTCAGCGAGCGGCCGAAAGAAGTCTTCCACTTCTTTTGGCGGCAGGATTGTATCCGCGCGGATTGATCTTAACTGAGGCGAAAGATCCCGATGAGTTTGTTACAAAGTTTGGTTTTGAAGCTTTGCAAAAGAAGATCTCGTCGGCTCCCGAGCTTTTCAATTTGGTTTTGCAGATGTGGATGGTCGACTATAAAGGCGAAGCGTCACAAAAGGTGAAGTTGATGGATCAAGTCCGACCTATTTTCGATGCGATTCCAGATGTGCGATTGAAAAGTCTATATGCTATGGAGCTGACTCAACGAATGAATGTTTCTATGGACTGGGTGCGTTCAGCCCTGGCCCAGACCCCAGCGCACCGGGACTTCAATCGAACAAGTGAAGTTGCAAGACCACAACAGTCTTCTCGTGAGCAGGCCAAAACTCAAGTTCAAGAGGCTAGAAAGCCGTTATTTTTGTTATCGGGTGGTTCGCAAGCAGAACAATTGTTGATGCAGCTTTCACTCAAGAGTCGTGCCAATTTTGAACTGTTTTTGTCTCAGCAAATCTTAAGCCAAATCAATCATTTAGGTATCAAATCACTCCTCGAAAAAGCCAGTGAAGTTTATAGACAAGATGTTGATAAGTTTGATAGATTGACCAGTCTGTTGATTGACTATGTTGACCGCCCTGAACTTTTGTTTGCTGATTCGTCTTTGGGTTCTTCTGAATTTGATGCCGAAAAAGAAACAAAAATGATTCAGGATTGTTCGCGTCGTATTCAACAAGCGTTTTTGAAGCAGCAAGTGAAAAAAATTGCGGTCGGTCTGAAGCAAAATGTGGATGCCGAAAAATTAAAAGAAATAGACGAACTTCAACGCAGTCGAATTTCTTTAAACAAAAACGAAAAAAATTAAATTTAGTTTCTTAAAAATTAATTGTTTCAATTAGTACGTTTGTACAAATGGTAATGGGCGGAGATCGAATGGCAGAAAAAAATCAAACTGACAAAAAAGTTTTATCAATTGCTGAACAAGATGTTTTGGCAAAGGATGAGCTTCAAAAGTTGTTAAAACTGGCTAAAGAAAAGGGCCGTATCACGATTGAAGAAATCAATGAAAGCCTTCCACCTGAAGTCGTTGCTGTCAGTGTTTTAGATTCATTCATGCAATCGTTAGAAGCCAACGGTGTTGTTATTACTGAACACTCTGAGGCCGCTAAAGCTGAAGAAAAAGAAGAATTCCTATCTGAAGTCGATGAAGAAGAAGACGAAGACGATGAAGATACTCCGAAGGCATCTGAAGATGCTAAAGGTAGCGATCCAGTTCGTTTGTACTTACGTAAAATGGGATCGGTTTCTTTATTAACTCGTGAGGGTGAAGTTGAAATCGCTCGTCGTATTGAAAAAGGTGAGCGTGAAATCGTTCGTTCGATGTTGTTATCTCCATTGGGAACTTACGAGATCATCAATCTAGGTAAACGTTTAGATCAAGGCCGTATTAAAGTTAAGGCGATCTTCCGTGGTCTTGAAGATGAAGATACTCAGTACGATGAAAAAGAGTACATCGAAAAAATTCACCAATTGATTGGTATCGTTACTAAATACCAAAACGACACAGAAAAAAGCTTTATCGCATTACGTGATGAAAACATCACAATGCCAAATAAAACAAAAGTGATGGATGAATTGAAAGTTTTGAATGAAGCTTTAATGGCTAATTTCGAATCAATCAACTTCAACCGTAAGACTATCAACCGCGTGGTGATCAAGTTCAAAAACTTGGTGAACCGCATGGGATCATTACGTCGTCGTATTAAAGATGGGGTTGAAAAAACTTTTTCTAAAGACGTTGGCGCAATGATGGAACGTCTTAAATTAATTGAAACGAATGAAAAAGAATTGATGAAGATGACTCGTGATACGGGTTTGTCTTTCGGTAAATTCCGTACTTATGCAATTCAAGCGCAAGAGTCTGAAAAACGGTTAAAACGTCTTCATGAAGACACAGCGATGAATTTCAAATGGATTCAAGAAACGTACACAGCGATCTGGAAAGGTGAACGCGAAGCTGATTTAGCGAAATCTGAATTAGTTGAAGCAAATTTACGTCTAGTTGTTTCGATCGCGAAAAAGTACACGAACCGTGGTCTTCAATTCTTGGATTTAATCCAAGAAGGTAACATCGGTTTGATGAAAGCCGTTGATAAGTTTGAATACCGTCGTGGTTACAAATTTTCGACTTACGCAACTTGGTGGATTCGTCAGGCGATCACGCGTGCGATTGCCGATCAGGCGCGTACGATTCGTATCCCAGTTCATATGATTGAAACAATCAACAAGCTAGTTAGAACTCAACGTTTGTTGATTCAAGAACTTGGCCGTGAAGCTACTCCGGAAGAAATCGCAGATAAAATGGATATGCCTGTTGATAAAGTTCGCAAAGTTCTAAAAATTGCGAAAGAGCCAATCAGCTTAGAGACTCCGGTGGGTGAGGAAGAAGATTCTCACTTAGGAGATTTTATTGAAGATAAAAAAGTGATCAATCCGGCTGAAGCGATTGTGAACTTAAACTTAGCTGAGCAAACGCGTCGCGTACTTTCGACATTAACTCCGCGTGAAGAAAAAGTTCTTCGTATGCGTTTCGGTATCGGTGAAGAGTCAGATCACACTTTGGAAGAAGTTGGTCAGGACTTCAACGTGACTCGTGAGCGTATTCGTCAGATTGAGGCCAAAGCTTTGCGTAAATTGCGTCATCCAAGTCGTTCGAACAAATTAAAAACGTTCGTAGACGGGTAGTTTTCTTTATTAAAAGCATTTAAATAATCGTGTTAAAGGGAGATCAAGTTGATCTCCCTTTTGTTTTTTGTTAGCCTTTAGATACGTTTTACAGCCAACGTGGGGGTGTAGCTTAGTTGGTTAAAGCAATCGGCTCATAACCGATGGATCCGGGGTTCAAGTCCCTGCGCCCCTACCATTTTTCAAGCTGTTCGAACCAGCGTCATGAAATTTTTTTTCTCTCAGTTCGAATGCATTCGGTTTCAAATTTAAAAATTCAGCAGTTTTCGGGTTCCCGTGAAAAACAGGGAGTGCCGACGTGTGCCTTTTTTCTGGCACTATATCCTTGTTAATTCCATCACCGCCAACAGCTGTTGGCAAAATACGAGAACCTGCGATCGCAAGCTCTCGTTTATAGTATTTTTCGCCAACGTAAAAGAAAATCTCAACTTCCTCAGTTTTCACAATAATTTTGTGAACCATCTTTTGAATGATCGCGGTCTTGACCACAGGATCATTTTCATTTTCCAATAAATCCACAACCACAGCCTTAAACTGATTAAAATCAGCAATTCCAACCGCAACATTTTCCCGTTCGTTATTTCGTTTTAATTCAGCGACATCTTTTTCTAAGCCATCTTTTTGCACTGACAAGCGCTCCATTTGATCAAAGACGTGCTTTGGGTTGACTGACTTTGGCAGAAGTCCAAGGCGCTCTGACAAAGCGTCAAGCTGCATATTGATTTCATAGATCTTGTTTTGTTTTCGTTCTATGTCCTGCTTTGAAGTTTGTAACTCACTTTGATTTTGAGCTTCCAGCAAAATTTCCGTAAAAAACTCTGGCACTAATAAAAAATCTTTAACGGCTTTCCAAACAATGGGCTCAAGCTTTTCAGCTAAAACCCGTTGAGGATCACAGCGCTTTGATTTTTCAGAAGTCACGTTTTCAATTTTGGCAGTCTATGCATGATCGTAGTAAGCGATCTTTCCACCGTTGCCATGAGCGGACTTACCAGACATGCGATGACCACACTGACAGTACAAAGACCCAGATAGTAAATAAGGCCATCGTTTCGGTGAAGATTTTTTCCTTGATTTATTTTTCTTTAGAATTTCACCAACACGTTTAAATATTTCCTCATTGATAATTGGTTCCCACTGGGCTTTGACTGAAAACTCTTTGCCATTTTCGGTGTACGAACGCATACCAATATAAACAGGGTTTGTGAGCATTTTATAAAGCGATTCAAGCATCACAACGCCAGTTCTGGGCTGACCACCGCCTTCTTTTCTGCGCACCAGATGGATTTTCTTTTTATTTAAAGCTTTCGTTGCAGAAGATAATGTCCCCTCAGTTAAAAAAGTTTTAAATATATCACGAACTGTTTCAGCCTCACTTGGTACAACCTCAAGTCTTCCATCACGATTACCACTGACTTTATATCCTAGCGGCACACTGCCGCCATTATAAAGTCCTCGTTTTGCTCGCGATAAGAAGTTCGCTGAAATCCTTTCACCAATTTGCTTTCGTTCAAACTGGGCCAAATTCGCCATTAAAAACATTGAAAATGATCCAACCGCTGTTGAGGAATCAAATTGGTCTTTCAATGAATAAATCTGACATTCAAGTTGATCGAGCATTTCAACTAAATTTGCAAAATCTCTGATAGATCTTGTAAGCCTTGATAGTTCAGTAATTAAAATCATATTGATTTTCTTTGATCTTGCATCGTCCATCATGCGCTGAAACGCTGGCCTATTGGTATCTTTAGCTGATATCCCTGCGTCACAGTAAAATTCAACGATTTCACCAAAGGGCTCAAATGAGTTTTTGTGTTTAACAAATTCTCTCAAACGATGTTCTTGTGATTTGATTGAACCTTCTGGGTTTTCCGCCTGTTCTTCTGTTGATACACGAACATAGATCCCGATTTGATAACCAGATTGATTTTTAATTTGTTTTTTCATGAAACGTCCTTTCCTAAGCGGTTTTTGGTTTTTCACCATTGCCGAGTCTTAAAAAAGGTTCAGTGGAAGAATTTGATAAAGTCGTCTGTTCATCTTGAACTCTGACCTTGTCACGAAGTCTTTTATATAAAACTTCACCCACTTCAGCAAGCAATTGCTCAAAGCGTTCATCACTGACCTTTTCCTGTTTAATTCGAATAGAACTTGGTTCCCACCTTTTATGCCCAGATCGTTTAGCCATTTAACCCCGCACCCTTTTTTTAAAAAGGGTTTGAAATATCTTTTGGTGTATCTTGTAGTTGAGTCATTGGTTGATGAGTTTGTTCATCGTTTAATTGGTTAGTTGTTGAATCAGCTAATTGATTGGAATCCGAATTATTTGTTGATTCAGTTGATATGCTGACTATTTCTGGAACAACTTCAGATCGTTTTAATGCCTCATCCAATTCTTTGCGCATTTGGCTGATTTCACGAGAAGCATTTCGTTTTAGTAAATTAAACGCATTTTCAAACTCTGCATGAAGATTTGAAAATCTATTTTCAATTTGTTCTTTAACTTCAGTCGCATCTTTAACTAGCTGGTAATATTTCTTTGAAAATATCCAAGCTGCATAAATTGCAGCAACACCTAAAGCTAATAACCCCATGACTTGCGCAATCTGCCACGCCATTGAAATAAAAGCCTCAGCCATTTTTCCGATAGCTGTAAATAACAGCGATAATTCAATCATGATTGATTTTAAAATCTTAATTAAAAAACCAAAGATAATTATAATGACCGCTATTCCACCAATATAAAGCATTCCACTATTGTCATTGTTATGACTCATAGTTATTTCCTTTCATTTAGATTTATTTATTTTTCTGTCTGAGGCTCTTGATTGTGTGACTCTATGGATAAGAATATATATGTACCCTTAACCCGTAGGGTGTTAATCAATTTTTGTGTTCTCAGTTTTTCCGTAAGAGCTTGATTTTTGTGGGCTTTTATAATTTGAAAAGAAAATTTCTTTTAAATTATTTTGCATGATGTTTGCATCCGTTTTGCCCAGGCTTTGCATAAGGTTTGTATGGATTTTGCGGACACTTAAACCCATATTTGTGCCACGAAAAACTTTTGCATCCCAGACTTGATTTTTAAAATCATCAAGCCTGATAAATGAAAACTGTTTTGTTTTATACCGACCGCCATCAGCAGCAATCACTTTAGATATTCTTTCAGCGATCCAGTCATTTCTGACAAGCCAAATTACAATAGAAATATCTTCAATGTTCTCATAGTACCTAATAGTTTCAACATAGCGATCTTCTTCTTTTAAATTGAGATCAACTTCGTAGCCAACGGCCACAGACTTTAAACCATTTTGCAAACGTGTGATACCATCAGGCAAATGTCCTTCGCCACTTGCATAGTTACTCGGGAAATTATTCGATCTCAAACTTGCCAGCATTTGTTCCGTGAAAAACACTTTCTGACAGTCAGATAGCCAAAGATCACCAAGCTGAAGGCAAGTTGCAAAGTAATCATGCGCTGGAGCATGAGGTTTATATCTGTATTGCTGAATGTCGTCACGATCCATGAGGACTACTTCAAAGCCAAGCTCTGTTAAAGTTAAGACTTCTTGGGTTAAATATTTACCACGAGGTAGTGGCATAATATATTTTTCTGCAATTAATTGGCGAATGGCTTTATACAACCACCAATCACTTTTACCTTTAAATGCCACAAGCTTTAGAATTTGTGTACTGGCTACTTTCCAAGTCCATAAAAAATCCAAAACTTGAATGTCACTGGCTGATAATTTTCTAGTTGTTTTACGTTTGTACTTTCTTTTAACAAATGTTGCACTTTGCGATCTATTAAGACGCATAAATCCCACCCCTTTGGAAATAGCTCGGCGATACACGAGCGAATATATTTTGTTTGTGGCTATTGATGTGCGCTCTTTGGCGCTTTGAGACTCTTGATAGATCTTATGTTGATCTTTAAAAAACCAATGTATGACAAAGATATATCTTTGTTCAATAAATTAAAATTTATTCTCTTTATAAGAATTACTTTTGAATGATTTGTTTTTTGTTCGAATTTCCGAACAAGTTTTTGAGTCTGTAGATATTTGGGTTTGGCCAATTTCGATTTGAGTCTGAAAGAGATTTTTATCTCTTACTATATGGTAAACGCGTTTCTTTTTATATATTTTGATGACGTAAAAACAAATTTATCAACAGCCAGCAAAATGACACCAATTTAGATTTAAAAGTTTAGCAATTTTATTGATGTCTAACTCTTTGAAATTAAAATGAAAAATTAAAATCAAAAAATATTTTTTGCCTTTAGTTCAATTTTGTTACATTAATGTAACATGCCTAAAAATAAGATCAGATACGACAGTATCTATAAAGCTAGAGAAATGTATGCAGTCTTGATTAAAAAGGAACGCGCATCCCGCAGTTACACTAAAGAAGAAATGCAAACAGATCTTGCAGAAAAAGACTTGTACAGCGAGTTTTTAAAAACCTGCTTTGAATTTGATTCTTCGGATAGCCTAGAAGATTTTCGAAAAGGGCTTTATTTGGTTTTAACTAAGATAGGAATGTCGAAAGCCTCAAAAATAATTGGAATACCACGAACGACCCTGTACCGGATTCTATGGCAGGACGGGAACCCTAATTTGAAATATTTGATTCGGATTTTAAACTTTTTAGAATTGAGGTTTTGGGTTGTTACCGATGACTTTATCTATTCCAATAGGACCCAGCGATATAAGAATGTGCCTCATATTCATGTTAGTGGTAGTGGCAATAGGCGTGTGCGCACACCAAGGCTGAAGTAAGGTTGTATGGTTTAGATTTTTAAATCGAATACAGTGAAGCTTGATTAAATAGCACATTCCAAATAGCAAAATACAGCCAAGATTAATTAAACTTTAGCTGTTTCTTAGATAAAGATGCAAAGCTCAGTTGTTCCACATTTTGGAACACTTTGTTCTGAAATTATTTGTATGAAGGAAAAAGATGTGTTTTTCTGGCTCCGATATGAATATTGAAAACATTAAAGAAACTCATTCGATCTCAATCTCTGTATATTTAAGACATGAATTGTCACGACGTATTCAGAAGAATGCGAAATACTCACTTCGTTCTTTTTCAAGAGACATTGAAATTCCCGTAAGCACTCTGAGCGCTATTTTATCTGGTGAACGCATGCCATCAAAAAAATTTGTAACAAAAGTAGCAAATAAACTCAGTCTTTCTCCAATTCAAGTTCAAAATTTTCTTATGCAAAATGCCGGACTTGAAAATAAAATGAGTCAGAACTATGCGGATCTGATTCTTCAAGAAGATCAATTTAAAATATTAATTGATTGGCGTCATTTTGCAATCTTAAGATTAATTCACACAAAAAACTTTAAACCAGATATAACTTGGATCTCATCACGATTAAGTTCTAATAATTTCCATATTGGTGAGTGTGTTGATCGATTGAAAAGATTATCCCTTTTAAAAATTGAGAACAACAAATGGACAGACCTTTCTGAGGGTAAAACAAGTTATTTAAAATCAATTCACTCAGATGAAAATATCAAATCATTTCTAAAAAGTATGTTAGAAAAATCCATCAGTTCAATTGATCAAGATGATCTCTCAGAGCGTAACCACACAGGAATGATGCTCACTATTTCAAAAAAATCCCTTCCGCTGGCCGTGGAATTAATTAAAACCTTCCGTCGGTCAATTACAGAAATTTTAGAAGAAAAAAAAATAGATAAAGATGACGTTTATTATTTAGATATAAGTTTGTTCCCGCTCACAAAACCAATTAAAACAAAGGATTGAAAAATGAAAAAGAATTCATTAGGTATAAAAGCAAAACTAACAATTTTTACTTGGATTGCATTTGCAAGTATCGAAAGTAAAGCGAATTGCATCGGAAAAGAATTTGTTACTGACTATTGTTATAAAGGATTGCCTGAACAATTGAGTGATTCCTCAATTGCTGTTGAGCCAAAACAATATGGGTACGAAGCTAGCACAATTGTCGAAGTCATGCGTAAAGAGTATGTTCAATATCTTGTAACTTGCGAATCAGGACCAAAACCAATTCAAAACTTAACACGAATCATTCGTGAAGAAAAACATTTGATCTCAGAAGAAAGACAACGTTGGAATGATGCTGTTTCTGACTTAAAAGAAAATTACTCTAGACTACGATCACGAATCAACAATTATATTTGCAAAGAATAGGAAGGTCCATGAATTTAATTAAATTGTATACCATTTTAATTCTTTTCTTTTCTGTTTCTGTCAGTTATGCAGAATTTGACACCATCGAAGACTTTACTTGTATTTATGCAATTGAAAGACCATTTTCGAATTCCAAAAATTTACTAGGGCACGCTGAATATGGAAAAGATTTTTCACTTTCTAATCAAGATGATTTTAGAAACTATGCAAAAATTCTTAAGAAGAACCAATTTTTTAACAATTGGTCAAAGTTATTGCCATTAGTGAGTCAGCTTAATTTTAACTTTTTCAAAGTCCCTGATTTTGTTGATCAAGTTGTCACAAGCTCTACGCAATTCAAATTTCAATTAAAAAAGCTCACAAGCGGCGGTTCTGAATCTGACACGGCAGTCTGCAGGGGTGTTTCAACTCCAATCAATCAAACTCCAGACAGTGTCCTTACAGTAGCTGCAATTATTGGAAGAAACACAAAAAAAATAATGATTGATCAAGAAATTTTATCATCGCTATCCGAAGTGGAACAAGTGGGATTAATTCTGAATCTAATGATCAATGCATATTTAGTGACTAATACAGAAAGTGACTCTAGAGCAAAAAAACCTTTTGAATTAGACACACAATTTAAAATTAGAATGATTTCGGCAATGGCCTTTGATCAAAGTGTTACTGCCGATTCTTGGTTAAATTATTTAAATGAATCACTTCAAGGAATTAAAAAAATAACATCAACAAAAGAGTTATTTTTTTGGCGAAAAAGAACAGATTTAGACTGTTATGATTACTCAAACCGACTTGTGCCAACGGATTCTCAGTGCTTTTTAGAAGCCATACCTTTTTATGAAAATCCAACTTCCTTAAATGCAGTGCAAATAAAAAAAGGATATTTAACTTTTGATGAATTGAATAGTACTGCGATGAATTGTGCGAAATTTGAAAAACAGTATAGCGATTCTATAAATCATGTTTTACGAGATTTAAATATGATTAATCATCAAGTTTATGGTTGGCTAGGATCAAAGAATATCAAAGATATCTGTAAACAAAACTTAGGATTAGGGACAAAACAAATTGTTGCAAATGGTTTCATTTTTGAAGACAAGACAGAACTTTGTGAAGGGTATAACTATCATCGGAGCGTTATTCTAGACGAAATGTTAATGAATGGTGCTTATGGGGCTCATCTAAGTGGTCGTGAAATTCATGGCTCTGGTGGAGTTTATAAAAAAATATCTAGCTTTAAAAATTTAGTACAAAACAAGTCCGTCGCTTTTGATTGGTCAAATTTTATTAATTGGCCCCAATTTGTAGATTCGACAAAACAAATGAGAGATTTTTATAATGAATTTAAAAAAAATCAATTTCGCTGCAATGTTGATATTAATAAAGCCTATTTTTTACGTGAATTAGAAGGTGTCAATTGAACAAGAATATTTTAACCATTATATTTTTAATTTTTTTTAAAACATCGATTTCGTATTCAATAGGAAATGAGTTTGGTGGTGGGTTTGTTACTCAAAAGAATGGACAAACCTGGCTTTTTGATTTTTACGAACATAATATAACAACCCCACACCTTGAAGAATGGCCTGATAAAAATCATTTTAGTAATTTATTTAAACATTCAGATTTGCCACTAAACTTAAAGGCAGCAGTTATTTGGAAATTAAACGAAATTTCAAATCAATCACCTGAATTTGCGCAGCATATTGCAGAATTATTCAATATGTTTCGTTGGAGATTTGTTAATCTAGAATTAAAAAGAATTGAAGACGTCGGGCCTTCACTAATTGATCTAAAAACAGTTGTATTAACACCCATCGCCTTACGAAGCGAAACGTCGAAAATTATTTTTATATCAAAAACAGATTTTGATATGCTAAATACACCGCACCAAATTGGACTACTTTTTCATGAGGTTTTGGGTGCATATTATGATCGAAGTTATACCGAAAAATTTTGGGGTGAAGACTCATCAAGATCCCGTAAGATTGTGGCAGAAATATTCAAAAAAAATATGACATTCGAAAAGTTAAAATTATCTTTTCAAGCTACGAATCACCAATATTTTAAAGCGGATTTAACGAATGATTATGATTATAAAAACAAATACAGTTGGTCTCAGGTACAAATTAATGGCAAGCAGAGCATTTCAACAAATGATTTTATATATCAGGAAAAAAATGATCTTGAAAATAATTTAGACTCTTGTTCATCATTTACTAAAGAAACACAAAGCGCTTTCGAGAATTTTAAATCTTCAGGTCTTGATTTTATTAAAATGACATTTTATTTTTATGAAAATATTAAAGAAAACTTACCTAACGAAAACATTTTACAAATACCAAGTTCTGAATACGATCCGTATCTAAAAATTATTTTGCCAAATGGTCATTATTCACACCCCTTGGAGGAAAAGTCAGTCTATTTCAAATGTTTGAAAAACAATCCTGGTTGTTTTGCTGCTGAAAAATTTAATGTAGATTGGAATAATCACTTCGATTATCAAAAACTTGAAAGCTTTCAACATGAGTTTGCGGATAGATATAACAAAATATTGACTGAAGGTCGAAATAAGTGTGATTGGAGCCATGTTTCTAATTTCCCAAATGAATTCTTTAATCTTCGTTACGCGAATCAAATACAAATTAATAACTAGTAAAAAAAATAGAGGAGATTGGACAATGATCAAACTATTAATTATTCTTGCTGCTGGTTTCATATCGCGACTAACTATAGCCTGTTCGTTAAATGTCGGAACATATTCCTGTCATAAAGCGCCAGTTACTGATATTGGAAAAGAGAATGTTGTGATTCGAGATATTGTGATTTCAAAAAATGAAGCTAGTGTGTTTGCTACCTGGAATGCGACCGGAGATATTTGGGTGCAAGATAACGAAAATGAAGGCCATTTTGAAACTCGTGATTTTTATTACAATTTTGACCTAAAATTAGGAAAATCAAACGTGATTGATCGAATTTACAGTCAAGTTGCCTGTGATAAATTTTCTGATTCTGCTTTAACACAAATTTACTATTCACAATTTTTTCAATGGTCATCAACAGGCGATTCAGATATCTTGATTCGTCGGATAAGATATTCGCAATCCTTACAAGAGCCTAAAAAGCTTCTCATATCGATCGAAAAATATTCAGAATTTTTTACCTGCAATAAAAAGTGAAAATTTTGCATTTTCGACATATTTACGTCGATGTTTCTAATTCAAACAACCTGGTTAGCCCCAAAGTGTATTGGTTTAAATTTCTTCGCCGCTACCGACACGGTAGTTCGGCGAACACCGATCAACTCAGAAATCTGGCGCTGCGTAAGCCCATCGACCCAATACAATCGGGCCAATTCCTCTAAATTCGGTTTTACTTTCTTCCACTGAACCTTATAAACACGTCCTATGCTTAACTCGGTTGGTTCGATTACAATATCGTCGGGCCTACCATTTTTCTAACTATTTAAAATCATTAATAAATTTAAGAAGCGCAGTGCAAGCTGGTCGAACCAATCTTGCTTTTTACTTTTTCTAAAAATTATTTATTGTCTTTGTATATACATTAGCATACAATGACGAATGTGAAGTTATCGTATGTATGGAACGAAATTAAGAATAGGATCAACTTTGAAAAGCATGGCATTTGGTTCGAAGAAGCTCAAACAGTTTGGGCTGATGCGATGGCTACTGAATTTTACGATGAATCTCATAGCACAAGCAAAGAGGATCGTTTTATTCGTATTGGTTATTCGGCGAAGCAAAGATTGTTGATAGTCGTATTTTGCGAGCGCACTGAAAATGTTATTCGAATAGTAAGCGCGAGAAAAGCAACTCCAAAGGAGAAAAGAGATTATGAAGAAGGAATATAATTTAAAAAAATTAAAAAAACGTTCTAGCTCTGTTAAAGTTGATGTTAATGCTGCCAAAATTCCAATAAGCATTCGCCTTGACGGCGGAGAACTTGCTGATTTACGCACCGAGGCTGAACGGCTAGGATTGCCATATCAAACTCTAATTAGCAGTATCTTACACAGATATGTGTCAGGCGAACTTATTGACCGTAGCTCTCCTGACCTTAAAAAATTAATGAAGATTGTTTCGTAAATTCATATTAAGTGTTTAATCTCATTTAATGAAATGAAGTCTCATCTCTTTTAATATTTGACGAAATTCTGGGGGTGGCCATGGCTAAAAAAATTAATAAAAAAGTCACAACAGTTCACCAACATCCGATGCATGTTCCAGTTAGTAAAAAAAATCCAACAGGAATTACGACCAGAGATCAGCACATAAGACATCTAAAAGGAACTTATCTTGATTCTTCTGAAATCGAAAATGTTTTTGAAAATTACGATAAGAAAAAAATCGCCTATCCTACAAAAAAGGCATTAACTCAGCCCAATAGCGATGAATATGATGATACTATCGCCGTGTGGTGTGACTACTTTAACAAAAAATTCAGTACCAATCCGCCGTTGGAGCCAAATGTAGTTAAAGCTCTCATTGCGAGCGAATCAGACTTTGTAGAGAATCCGAAAAACCCAAAGGCCGCAGGAATTACTCAAATTACGCCTGAGACTCTAAAGGAGCTGCAAAATCCTAACGGAGAAGTTAAGGATTTCATTTTCAAAAATATTCGAAAGAAAGATTTGAAAAACCCCGACATTGCAATTCCTATGGCTATTAGATGGTTATCGCGCAAAAAAAGACTAGCAGAAGGAAAGCTGGGGTGTGCTGCAACGGCAGAAGGAATTATTTTAGAGTATAAAGGTCTTTTAAAGAGTAAGAGTAAATTTAAAGGGAATGCTATTGAAAAATTTAGGGAAGAGTATGGCAAGCTTACAGAAAAATAAACATTCGATTCTTCTCTCATTTTTTTTCTTCTGAATGGCTGTGTGACATCACGATATTCTGCCGGCAAGGCAAATGCATTAGGAACGGATATTAAAGTCTCTCCAGACCGAATTATCACTGAGTGCGAGTTTATTACTGATTATGATGGTGACCGAAAAAGTCCTTATGGTTTCATGATCCACCTTTTAGATTTACAAAATACAGTGCTCACGGTTAGCAATGTGATTGTCCTTGAAAAAGAAGATTGTTTAGAAAGGCAAACCGCGGCAGATAAGATTATCAAAAACGCCGAATTGGTTACAGTAAGAGGTCGAGGCAATGCGGAAGCTCCTATTGTTAAGGAGGAGTTTAAACACACCTTCAAAAAGCATGGCACTTATTTTGGCAATGGACGTAGTCTCAATTTTTTTAGCTATTTGGAACGATAAGCGAAATTGTCATAGCATAATTAACGGAGAAAATGATCCTTGTCTGCTGTTGAGGCACCATCTAAACGAATAAATTTTATTTGTAGAAAATAATTAATTTTTTCTATTCGCCAGTTAATTACAAAGGCTCAGTCTTGAATCATAAATTTTTTAACAGCGTCGCTTACGATCGCACGACGAACCCCAGCCATCTCAGCGATCTTGCGTTGCGATAAACCCTGGACCCAATACAATCGGGCAAGCTCTTCTAAATTCGGCTTAACTTTCTTCCACTGAACCTTATAAACACGTCCTATGCTTAACTCGGTTGGTTCGATTACAATAGCGTCGGGCCTACCATTTTTCAATCAGATGTTCCCTTTCGGGCTTTTTCGACGCTTCGATTTTATCAATTCTATATCGCAGAATCTTATTTCGTTTAATTGAGGTCTAGCTCTTGTATGTTAAGAAATCTCCGTAAATAAAATAGCGATTTCTAGACTAGCTGTGTCTCAAAGCGATACATTTCAAATTAAGTAGGGTGTGCTTAATTCCGATAAATCAGTGTGCGGAAATTTGGTTTACCTTTCATCTATTTTGCTTTTTTCATGTGGACTAAGTTCACCCATGCGGGTGCGCCGTCGATCATGACATTTCAAAGTAAAATTATTTCTCCGAGTGGAACAGCTTTAGAAGCAGCCAGTGTTAATTTTCGATTTACAGTTTTAGATTCAGCCGGAACTTGTGTTCTTTACGTAGAAGATTACACCGGTATGAACATGACGGGGTCACAAGGTGTCGTAGCGATTCCGTTGGGCTCAGGAACTAAAACTTACCCGCCTGCAGCTATTAGTCTTTACGAAGTTTTCAATAACTCGACAGCTTCGT
>JACCDQ011954047.1_pt1 | contig 41647 bp, 31 predicted proteins | sample 7446031 | NCBI WGS metagenome assembly JACCDQ01 (sample SAMN15323442, study PRJNA562643) | freshwater metagenome | isolation source: river surface water | place: USA:Blue River Watershed | collected 2017-08-17 | reverse complement strand
ATGTTTTAGAAATGTGGGCAGGGCTTGGTTACTATTCGCGCGCGCGCAATCTTCACAAAGCCTCAAAAGCTATTGTTGCTAATGGTGGATTTCCGGAGAAAGCTGAAGAACTGATTGAACTTTCTGGCTTTGGCCCCTACACGTCACGAGCCGTCGCCAGTCTAGCTTTCGGAGAAAAAGTTGGCGTACTAGATGGAAATGTCATTCGCGTTCTATCAAGATTTTACGGATTGAAACTCAATTGGTGGGAAAATAAAGAAAAAGAAAAATTGCAAAAGCTTTCAGATGCTTTAGCTCAAACCGAGCACAACTCAGAGATCAATCAGGGGTTAATGGAACTGGGTGCTACCGTTTGTACTCCAAAAAACCCGGTTTGCCTACTTTGCCCTTGGAAATCAAATTGTGTAGCTTTTGAAAAAAATTTGGTATCAAAACTACCACTACCTAAGCCAAAACAAGAATTCGAAATTTGGCAGTGGACCCTGCATCCCAACATTAATAAAAAAGATGAAATATTATTAACCCCCAATGAGGCCACGCCGTTTCTTAAGAAGATGATGTTTCCTTACGGAAAAGCAGAAAAAGTAAAAGCGAAGCCCACGAACTACCATATCAAACATGGTGTAACTAAATATGAAATCTATATTTCAATTGAAACCCAGACCAAAGGCGTGAAAATTAAAGATCATTCTTGGGTCGCTTTAAAAGACATTAAAAAAATTAATCCCACAAGTCTCATGACAAAAATTTTGAAATTCATAGAGAAAGATAATAACTTAAAATGATGAAATACGCTTTTGCTTTAGTTTTAATAAGTTTCACCCAAGTAGTCTTATCGGCTCCGCATCCGATGGCGGGGTCTTCGGTTATTAACACTCCTCATTCAAATTTGGCTTTTAGCATGATGGGTTTCAAAGTCGGACAAATCCCAAGCGATTGGACTTACAAATCAAACTTAGACGATTCAAATATGACGATCGAAATCGGTGCGCGCGACGAAAAATCAAAAGCCGCCTTAAATTTTCATATCGAAAATGTTCCGAAAAAGACTTCTTTAGAGCAGTATGTTCGCCAATATTTACGAGACTACAATCAATACGGCTTTGAAGTTGTTGGATTACAATCAATGAAAAAGAACACCACTCCGTCTGTTGTTGTCGACTTGACTCAGAAAAATAAAAAGACCCGCTCGAGACAGGTCTTTTTTATTCAAGATCAAAAAATTGCGGTAGCCAGCTGTTTAGATCAATTTGAAAATTTTGATAAAACTGTTTACATCTGCAATCAGATTTTAAGTTCTTTTCAATGGACATCGGCCCCAGCAGAAACACCAACGGCCGCGTTTCAAAATAAATAATTAGAAGCTTCTGTACTTATCTGCCAACTGCGCGGGTCCGCGTCCGAGCTTTTGGTTTTCAATAATTTCTTTTCTAAACTTTCTATTTTTTTCAAGGTCATCATCGCCCCCATCTTTAATGAAATTGGCCAATCGGGTTTGATGAACAGGATCATTGCAGCTGTATAAAGCTGGAAAGTAACTCAAAGAATAATCTTTTTTACCTTCTTCTGGATCAATTTTATTTCTGTTCTGAGTCAAAATATTAATAGCTAACAATCGTGTCACATCGCTAACTCGATCTAGATCAATTCCCGTTTGTGCTCGGAATGCTTTTAAATCCTCATCAGCCTCAATTGATTTTTGAGACACAAAAGCTTTTGGTTCGATAAACTGACATTTATCCGTTACTTTAAATCCACCTTTTGAAAATTCTGTAACTAATCCCACGATATGCTTCATCATACCTTCCGGAGATTTATCAGCAACAGATCTAACTGGAGCATCTTTAAGCTTTGAATAGTCTTCCGAGTCTACAGGTAATACTTCATAATTTGTGGCTGGAATTCCAAAGCGATCGAGATATGATTTATTTCCATACACCGCACGTCCATCAACAACGACGAGATTAATATCTTTCTCATCTGCTTTAAGAATTAAATTGGTATATGGATTTTTATCTTGGTAAGAAACAACGATAACAGAGCCCATTGCACCTTCAGCTAGACGACCCACTCCAGATTCTAAGTAGCCCGAAGAGTTCTTTTTTGAAGGGGTTCCTTTTTTAATGTCATAATGACCGATCATCATAGCTGGGTTTTCTGTGATCATTTTAAATAATGTTTCGTCAATCATTTCCATCTTCCCAGTGCCATTCGATAAAGAAGCTAATAAACCTTCTTTATCTATGTCTTTAGTAATGTAACGACGAGCAATCTTAACTTCTTCAAGAACACTTTTCGTGCCTGTTGGTACCCAATCTGAACCCAAAGCCAATCGTACGCCAGCCTTGTGAGCATTCGCGACATCTAAAGTCTGACTGTATAAAATTAAATTTGAAAATGGAGACCATATTAAACCGATATTTTTTTGCGCCAACTCAGGATAGTCCTGCGACGGAATTCCAACGCCATGAACGAAGTTCATTTGCGGCACATCAAGACCTAGCATCTTGACCACTTGGTATTCTTTCTGGTTGTAATCATCATCGCGACGCCCTTCAGCTAAATGAGCAATCACTGCTGCGTAAGGAGCTTTGGCATTCGCTGCAAAATAATTTTTACGCCCCGCAACCGTCGGATGTATCCAATACACATAACGAATAAACTTGTCGGGTAATCCGTCTTTCTGACAAAGACTAACCAGTTGAGCCTGATCTTTGAAGATCTTCAACATTTCAGGTCCGTTAACATTTTCTGCTGTTACCGCAATTGTTGGACAATATTGCTTAATTGTCTGCGCCAAGGCTTGCTCGTATGTCTTTCCAGATTTAATGATTGGCCCTAATACATTCCAAACAAATTGCATTTCGTTTGGCATAACCAAATCTGTTGGTGCCTGCACTCCTGCCTTAGCAGAAATGAAACTTCCTGGTTCTTCAACACGTTGGATAGCAAAATCATTCACGCAAGAACTTGGCCCCTGTAAATAGATTGTACCTAATGTCATCGCATGCAATTCAGACCAACGGTAAGTTGCGCACTCTATAGCTCGCGCATAATCAACCCAAGGGTTCATATTTCCGCTAACGGTGTATTTATAATTGGGCCAATCTCGCCATTCGAAACGGTTTGCAAACTGACCGACTGCTGCTCCCCAAATAGGAAGATTGTTTTGCTTTGTATGATTATGAAGATTTATCAGGCCGGGATAAATAACATCATACTCTTGCGCCTGAGGCCGTTTTAAGTGAACAATTTGTTTTCCGGTATTTTGTTTTTCAAAATCTTTGACTCCCTCTGGGTTCAAAATTCCCATTTTTTGAATCACTCGATTTTGAATCTCTAGATAGCCGAATACATATTTGTGTGAATCTGTATCTTTGAAGTAGCGACCGGGCATTTGGCCAATTAAAATTAGATTACTTGGTGTCTGCGCCATCGCTTGAAAGCAAGTTACAAATATTAGACTCGTCAAAAAACATTTGATGATTTTCTTCATCGCAAACCTCAGTTTAATCCACCGTAAAGGTATTTAATCATTTCAAGGCTGAAATACGTTGTAATTTTTGTATCCATATCATCACGAGAACCTTCAATGTCGGAAGATTTTGAATAATCAGAATTTCGCAATACAGATGAAGCCTCTGCAAAGTCGCGAGACACCAAAATGGCCTTTGCGTCTTGAGCGCTGCGTACTCGTTGCAATTCTCTGAGAGTCGCTCGTACTTTTCTTTCGATTGGGCGAGAATCAATTGCCTTGTGCAGATTCATTCGAGCCACCCCAGCAAAATAATCAGCATATGATAGTTTTGCAGCCAAAAGATCTTGCCCTTTGTCTCCTTCAATTTCTTGTAAACTTTTTCCTAATTGTGAAAGCGCACGCCTCATCAATCCGTAAAAAAAGTTTTGATCGTATCCACTGTCTTCGATCACTTGTGTAGAAGCCAAGTATGCTTCAAGCTGAAACATAACTTCACTTGAATTCTTCACAGCGTGCAAAGCTCTAATTTTGGCACCATACTGATATGTGTCTTTTTGTGGTAGCCAATTGATCGGCAATTTTTTTTCAGGTTGAGCCGTTAAATCTTCTAGCTTTTTTATGTAATTGATTTGCTTATCTAAATCTTCTTGAAACTTTTGAAGCAGTCTTTTTCTGGGTTGACCTTTTTCTTCCATCAAAGAACCCAAATGCTTGGCTAGCATTCTTATTCTTTCTAGGCGTACTACATAATTTCTATTTTCGAAAAATGCGATATAGCTTTTTTCTGAATAAGCTTCATCAGAAGCAATCTGACGATCACCGTATTGAGGTTGTGGAAGATCCACACCGTACAAATTCGTTGCCACTTGTTTCGATCCGCAGGCAAACAAGGTTAGGCAAAATAGTAGCGAAAGATATTTCATAAAATTTCCTTTATGTAACAATCTTAACCTTGATTCTATTGGGTTGTGCGCTGTCAGATTTGAAAACTAGACGAACCTCTTCCCCGTCCAAGGTCGAGACCAAAGTTTTCTAACAAAAGCTTAACCGACGAGAAGCAAGACCTCGCCTTGTAAACCGACACGACTTTGTTTTAAAATATCAAAGTAACTAAAACAGCGAAGGGATTCCCATGAAAACTATACTGACTGCAAGTATTGCGTTGGTTGGCTTTTTTGTTTGGCTAGGATGCGGCCACGTCAATAAAACCAACTCGGTCATCTACGAAACAAAACCATACAATCGTTCACTATCAAGTACGACCGACTTAACGGCACCTTGGGCATATGATCCGGGCCCTTCTCCTGAAACAAAAATGGGCCGTGAACTTATTGATTTAGTTGCCAATCAGCCGAATATGCCCGGAATTTCTATGGAAATGACCGGCGATCAAAAGTTCAGACCAGCTTTTGGTCCCACTTTATGGAGAATGATTCAAGAGCCTAACAGTATTAAAATGCTTTTCATCGGACAAGATGGAACACACATTGCCGAAGCAGCCGGAAGAACTGCCACCGCCGGATTTGGCGGACGCGCACAAGATATGGCAGCCTATTTCGGCGTTGATACCAGCGCCGCATTTATCAACACATTCGCTTTTACAATTAAAGGGCAATACAGCGCTTTCCAAGCTCCTGTCGTGTACGAGGAAAACGGAGAATCAAAATTAGTGCTTAATACTTTTCAAAATGAAAAAAGTCTTGGCACAACAGTCGTTGAAAACGGAATTTGGATGATGGCTCAAGATTTAAATAGCCCAATGGTTAAGTGGAGAAATAGCTTAATCGATTGGATTATTCGCAATAACCGCGACTCTTTAAGAATGATAGTTGTCTTCGGAGATTCAGCTCAGGACTCTATTGGAACATTCATCACAAGTCGCGGAGGAAAAGTTGGATCGATGTTTTCACTTGAAGACATTCGCACAAAGAAAATTCGAGTACCTGAATTTTCTATTGTTTCTGCTGGGGCTAATCACGTATTTCCGGCAGTGTTAGATCAAAACGGTAAAGATCTTTATCCAAAAATTGCGGGTCGTAGACTTGATTACACGAAAGATCCTGACCAAAAAGCAGCGAAAGATGCCCTCATTAAAAATTTTTCGAAATTTCAAAAAGAACTGAGCTTCCCAAAATACGGAATTGAAAACAGCGGAATCATGAACCCCGCACAGATTAACGGATACGATCTGAACAAAATTCAAATCAACGGAAAAAGAACTTTATCTTTGAAAGGCCTTCAACTTTCAGACGGTTCGACTATTCCAAATGACGTACTCGTCGCAGAATTTCCACATCCGACTTCGTTAAGTTCAGCTGAAATGACAAACCCAGGTTCAGCTTCGAAAAAAATTGCAAGTTCTTTAAAAAATATTCTTCCTTACAAAGCGGCAGGCTGGAAAATCGAAGCCGACCCAGGTAAAGAGAACGAATTTGAATCAGGCAAACCTTACACTTATGGCCGAACGGATATCTCGAGATCATACTATGATTTCGGTACTCCGAACAATCGTATGGTTTCAAAATCAGATGCCGTTCGTGGCAAAGCAAACTTCGTCATCTTAGGAACTCGCGATAAAGTTCCTTTCGATACTAAATCAATTGCTTTAGCGACTGTTGCGAAACCAAATCAACCGGTTTCTTCCGATGAATTTTATTCGGCTCGTCCACGTACCGAGTCAAGCCGATACAGCTTTGATCGCGGACCTGGCGAAGTCATGGCTCAAATTATGAAAACAAATTTGAATATGCAAGAAATTGGCGCTCTTAAGCCTGGCTTTCAATTGAAACCTGATACCATGGCTCAGCTAAAGGCAAAAAAAATTCGCGGCACTACCGAAGAGCTAGCCGATGTTGACGGATTTAATATTAAAACTCATCCAATTGCAGTCGGTGATCATGGGCACTATCGCGGAACTTTTAACAATCCTCGAATTGTTGTTTTAGCCGATCCTGCTGGCGTCGACGAAATCTTAACTTCTCGAGCGATGACAGGAACACGCGGCCAATACCTGCAAGGACTCATGAATAAGTTAGGCGTCACTGAACAGTATCTCGTTATACGTACCGTTCCATTTGGAATGGACAACGCCAGCGAGCAAGAATGGACTGTGGTGCTTGATCAAACTAAAAAGTACCGTTCAGAAATTTTCGCAGAAATTTTGCGCAACGGAACCCCAGAAATGATTATTGCTGACGGCAAATATGCACAAAAAGAATTGGGTCGTATCTTGACTCGATCAAATAAAATTCCTGTCGTATTTATTGATCGCGCTAAAATTGGCGATGGAAACAATTTAGATAACGGATCTGGAATCTCTGAAGCCCAACAGCAAATCAACTCTTTCAAGGTATTCAAAACGGCAACGGGCGACGTAACAATGGCCAATCTTCCACGCTCACACTTCGGATTCTTCTCTCGTGTTTGGGAAGGAACTTCAGGCACACGCGTATTCAATACAACTCAACCTAGTGCTAACGGAATAGGTTTTGCGATTGTTGTACCAGAGTGGGTTTACAAGCAGAAAAATGTAAAACAAAGTCGCGAAGAAAGAATGGACATCGAAAAATTAAAGGGCACGCTTCAAGAACAGCATGTTCCGATGATCCAGCAAAATCGCATGGATCAAAGAATCGAAAGTGGTGATGACGCCGCTTAATCGGCACCAGGTAAGATTTCTTTTCGCACAAACGCAAAATTAAAAGGGAGCTTCAAAGAGGCTCCCTTTTTTATGACTAGAAAATTTAGAAGAAGCCTTCGCCAGACGCTCTCTCCGTGGAAATACCGTCTTCCCAGTCCTCTAGGCCGTTTCCCCAGTCACAGGTCCTTGGTCTAGATGCACGTTGGAAGCTTCCTTTTGATGTCTTATTTCAAACTATAAAGCTTAATTAAAATAACTACGATTAACGCAATTATCTTCAAAACTTCTTTAGTTACCGTTAAGAGTCGACGATAACGTAGATAGGTTGTTCTACGCATCCGGATTTCCTTTCCGGGAAGAATCGGATGCCCGTTAAAAGCGAGTCTGGCGAAAGCTTAGCTCGCTTTTGCATTTTCAGCGCCTAGAAATAAAAAAGGAAGCCTCTGTAGCTCCCTTTTTTTATTTCTTATTTTCGAATAAGCTCTTTAGCTAAAAATACGTTTAAAGAAAGATTTAACTTTTTGCCCGATGCTTTCATTAGCTACACGGCGAGAACCGCCACCACTTCTGAAATTTTTCGGTGCTTGAGAATTATTTTGTTTTTGCTGAGGACGTTGCACTTGTTTAGGCCCTTGTCCGCTTTGATGTTGGCCGTTACCATTAACATGCTTCGAACCCTGCCCAATTGGCTGACCACCATGGCGAGGCTTATTGCGATCTTGCTGATGATGTGGCTTTCCGCCCTTAGCGTGTTGCGGATTCTGACCTTGTTGTGGTCTTTCACCTGCTTGAGCACCGGCTGCTACTGGGCCACCCGCCGCTTGGGCTTCTTGATTCGGACCTTGCGGTCTTGGACCACGTTGGGGACGCTCGCCACGATCTCCACCGCGATCATTACGATCACGACGCGGACCACGTTTATCATCACGACCACCGCGCCCACCACCACTGCGAGGACCACGATCAAACTTTTTATGAATGTTCGGCTCGTGATGTGAAAATGCCACGAAATCTTTTACAAGATCGACGTCTTCCATGTAGTTCGCTTCAATTTTCTTTTTGGTGTAATCTTCTACCCGAGATAAAGAATCGATATCTCTGTCAGAAATCAAAGAAAACGCCTGACCTTCACGACCCGCGCGACCCGTTCGACCAATGCGGTGAACATATGATTCAGCATCTTGAGGCATTTCGAAGTTAATAACTAAATCGACGCCGTTGATATCTAAACCACGAGCAGCAACATCCGTCGCCACTAAGATGTTTTGATCATTATCCGCTTTGAATTTTTCGATAACTTGATTGCGTTGAGATTGGCTCATCAAGCTTGAAATTCCCATCGCCGATATTTTATTTGAAATCAAAAACGCCGCGATTTTATCAACATTGTGTTTGAAGTTCGTAAAAATCATAGCCTGTTTTGGATTGTGCTTTTTCAAAAGCGAAAGTAAGAACTGCGCTTTTTCTTGATCACCCAAATGAATGATATAATCTTTCACGTGATCAGCTTTTGCTTGATCACGGCTGATGTTGACTTCTACTGGTTCAGATCCAAACTGGTAAGCCGTATTGATCACGTCAAAATTCAAAGTCGCACTGAACACTAAAAATTGACGTTCACGCGGAACTCGACCCAATATGTATTTCATATCGTCTTTGAATCCCATATCGAACATACGGTCAGCTTCATCAAAAACGATAGCTTTTACTTGTTTCAAATCAATGTGATTTTCTTTGTACAAATCAATCATACGACCCGGAGTCGAAATCAAAAATTGCAATCCAGATGCGATGGCTTCTTTTTGCTTGTCGTAACCAGTTCCACCGTACACCGGGAAGCTTTTAAATCCAGTGCCTTGCATAAGTTTAACAGCGTTATCGTTGATCTGATCAGCCAATTCGCGAGTAGGAACTAATACCAATACGAAACTGCGAGCATTCCAATCTTTGAATGCACGTTCGTGGGTTGGATCTGCTTTTGTGCGCAAAATTCTTTCAATCAGAGGGATTAGGAACGCGGCCGTTTTACCAGTTCCGGTTTGCGCCAGACCCGCCACATCTTTGCCTGCCAAAATATGAGGCATTGCTTGCTCCTGAATAGGAGTTGCATCGGTATAACCAAGTTTTTCAATTGCTGAGAACAGTACAGGATCTAGGTTTAATTCAGAATATTTCATGACTTTCACTGTGATATTAGATCGACGCAGCAGAGTCACGCATGAAGGAAATTATGCGTCGTGCAATTTAATGAAATTGCGAAGCTCGTTGATGAACTCTTGGTACTTTTCAAAGTGGACCCAGTGGCCGACTCCAGGAATTGTAACCCCGTGGATTTGCGGATTCACCTGAAGCATTTTTTCGAAAGTTTCGACCTTAAAGACATGCGAAGTTTCACCCCGAACCAAAAGAACAGGCATTTTAAATGAGCTCACCTCAAGCCAGCGGTCTTTTTCGTGCCCCTCACGAACCATTTCATAAACGGCTTGCTTTGAAAATCTCCAGTCATAGGTTCCGTTTTGTTTCTCTTCTAGATTCGCCTGCAAGAATGTCGAAAGCACTGAAGAAGGTTCTTTCGGAGTGAATTTTTTAAAAAATTCATTATCAAAAAATAGTTTGATTGAATCTTTATTCAGAAAAGGGGTTGGTATCACATCAAGCATCTGATGATAATAATCAAGCACCTTTGGATCACGATCAGGCCCCATATCTTCAATGGTCAGCGTGATTACTTTTTCAGGATGTCTGTGCGAGAAAGTCATCACATTTCGCCCGCCCATCGAATGACCAACTAAATGAAAACGATCCCAACCCAATTCGTTCGTGATTTTGTTTAAGTCTTCAGCAAAATCTTCAGGAGAATAACCCTTTTCGGGTTTGAAAGAGCGCCCGTGTCCACGTTGATCGTAAATCAAACACTGAAATTCGTTTTCAAGGCGCGAAGCAATCTTACGCCAATTCGCCGAGAACGCCATTAGACCGTGTACAAACACAATTCTTTTCGTGGTGTTGGTTCCTAAAACTGAGTAATTAAAATTATCTAAGTACACGCCCTTTAATTACTCGACTTGAATAGTAAGCTCAATTAAAAATAAAATTAGAACTATGTCAGCATTGGCCCATTTTTATACCGAAAAACTCAAAAGCTCGAAAAGCTTAATTGATCCGCAAGCGATCCAGATTTTGCGTCGACTAAAAGATTCAGGCTTTCAAGCGTACTTGGTGGGCGGCGGAGTGCGTGATCTTTTAGTGCATCTGAAACCAAAAGATTTTGATATAGCAACGAATGCAAATCCGAATGAAGTTCGCAAAAAAGTTCCTTATGCCTTTATCATCGGTCGTCGTTTTAAATTGGTTCACGCCCGCCGCGGAGACCAAATTTACGAAATAGCAACCTTTCGCCGAGCGGCTTCAGCAGAAGAACTTGAAAGTGCTGTCGAAGACGACAATCGAGCCTTCACCGAAGAAAACTTTTTTGGAAACATTGAAGAAGATTCTTTCCGTCGAGACTTCACCATCAATTCATTATTTTATGACCCCATCGATGAAGTGATTGTCGATCACTGTCATGGCTTAGAAGACATCCAAAGCATGACTTTACGTATGATCGGTTCGCCTGAACAACGATTGATTGAAGATCCAATTCGTATTTTACGCGCTATTCGATTGTCGCAAAAATTAAATTTCACAATCGAATCTTCTTTACGACAAGCCATGCTTAACCTGAAAGAAGAGTTAAAGCGAAGTGCAGCACCAAGACGTCGTGAAGAATGGATCAAATTCTTCAAGCTTGCGAATGTAGAATCAGCCCTTATGGAGCTTTTTGATTTGGGTGTATTTGAAACAGTTCTTCCAACCCTGCACCAACTTTTTAACGACGAACATAAACGCGAGGATTTTCTAAGTTCGATCCGTCGAATCAAATTCGCTGGTTTTGATTTGAACGATAACACTGAACTTTTCTGTGCCATTCTTCATGCCTTTTTACAAGCCGAGCATCCCGCAGGATTTGATATCGGGAAATCGGTCCAAGACGAAATTTTTATCAACTTTTGTAGAGAACTTGGAGTTTTCAAAGCCGAGCTCGGTACGTATGAGCAGGCGGCTCACTTTGTTTCATCTTTGAAAAAACGCGATTCTTATTTAAAAAAAGGGGATCGAAGACAAAAATCTGTCGTTTTTCATCCTACATTTCATTTATCTTTAAAGCTTGGACATTACATTTATACGTTGAGCCCCTCAGAATTTGTATTTTGGACCAGTGAGCTCGAAAAACATTCTAGTGAGCCCAAAAGTCCAAATAAAGCTGACGTAAAAACAAACTAAGACTTCGACTTTAGGCCATATTAAAATAGGGCGCATCAATTTAGTACAAAAGCTTTCCGATACGTCTTCATGCAAGAAAAAAAAATTCGGTTTACAATTTATTCTGTTTTAGCCTTTTTAATTCTTTCAACTTACATCACAGATATTTGGCAGCAACAAGAACTAAACCGATCAGATTTTTCTTCACTAGCAGAAAACGAAAATGTCGTCTTCGAGTCAGAACCCAGTGAGGCGTTTTCGGTGATTAAAGATCCAGAAGTTCTTGAAAAACTCGAGAACGAAGGTTTTTCATTCGGCTCGATGCTCAATTCAATTCTTCGAAATTCTTTTTCAAATCAAACAGTCTCGAATTCGAACTTTGAAATTTTTCAATCGAATCCACTTCTTCAATCTGCGGTGAAAATTATATCGCAAGATTTAAAAGAAATTATGGCCGACGAAAACAAGGCTTCCGCGGGTTCTGCAGGAGTCGGAATGGGATTTTCAAAGCGAATTTTTGACGAACGGTGGTTTCAAGCAAAGCATGGACAATTTGAATTGATCGGTATTGTCAATAGAACCGATCGTATGTCGATTGATCCTACGACTTGTGGCGAATTACGATTCATCTATCGCCTTTCTTACAATGCCACCAAACCACAAAAAATGTATTCACGACTTCCCATCACTTTCATGTTGAAGTTCAATCAAGTTCAAGACAATAACGACTATAAAAATTGTCAAAGATTTGCTCAGGCTTGGGTCAATCCAAACGAAAAAATGAATAGCGATGACTATGTAAAATGGTTACTCACGGCAAAAGCTCCACTAGGCGCAGAAAACTTTCAAATTGAAAATTTTAAAACTGCCGAACTCAACATGCAAGCATTTCGGATTCCGGCAACAATTCGAAGAGAAATGGGTGGGCATGCATCTTACTTACTTCGCGTTTTTAAAAAACAATCTGATGCTTTTGTGCCAGGCTATTTGGAAAACACACCCGACGTAGAAAAAATTTCTAAAAATCCAGCACTTAAAAAAGAACTTCTGATGTTTTTAAAAAACAAAGGAACCGTTTACAAAAATGATTTAGGTATCACCACAAGAACTAATCAAGTTAACCGCATCGACAAGGGTATTGTACTCATTCCAGAAAAATTCTTAGCGCAAAAAGCGATTTCGTATTCTCCGTACGGAGTATCACGCTTTTCAAATAAATTATTTAACCAAATTTTTTCTGAATCTGATTTTGCAGATTTAGACTATTCAAGAAATGATTTCGTCAAAACCCCAGATGCACTACTTCGAAGACTTAACGATTCAAGTTGCGTTGGTTGCCATCAGGGACGAGCCATGGCCGGATTTCACTTTCTTGGTTTAGATAAAAAGTCGACTCATCCAATGAATGCACTTAATTTTGAAGGTTCCGGACACTTTCAAATTGAACTCGAAAGACGGTCACAATTTCTAGATAAAGTCAGAAAAGGAATCTGGGCAAAACCCTCTCGAGACTTTTCTATTGCTCCGCCAGAGGGTAAAATGGCTGGATACGGCCACTTTTGCGGGCTTCCAAACACAAAAGGATTTGAACACTGGCAATGCGAACAAGGACTTAGTTGTCAAAAAAGTGATGAGGCAAAAGATGAAAAAATCTTAGGTAAGTGTTTACCATTGGTTCAAAAAGCAGGCGACCCGTGTATGTATGGCTCGGTTACACAAGAAGATCGAAACAAAGATAAAATTATTTTAGATCCGACAAAAAAATGTAATAACGGAAATAGTAACTACAGCTGCAGCCCGGTCGTTGGGCCGGCAGGAACAAAACTTGGCGGATTCCCGACAGGATCTTGCGGAACAGCCACTTGTAAAAACTTAGATCCAAAGACAGAAGTCTGCGGGCACACGGCTGGTGCAGGTTTTTCAGTATGTGTTGGCGACTCTTCCAAAACATTCGAATACTGCTTAAACAATTTCTCAAAAGAAGTTGGCTTAGGTCTTTGCAATAAAGATCGAGCATGTCGCAACGATTATGTCTGCGTGCGAGTCAGCAAAGACAAAGGGGCTTGTATGCCATCGTATTTTGTCTTCCAAGTTCGCCAAGACGGACATCCCACGCCCCAATAATATTTTTAAGACAATAAGTATTCAATAACATCGGCCGCTGAATAAGTGGTCTGATTTTTTTTAAGAATCCGCGCCAAATTATTTAGATCATCCCCAGCAGTCAAAAGATGAATTTCTGTTTCACCGTTCGCTTGAATTTGAGGTAATCCAACGTCAGCCATCAAGGCATTGCAAAGACATTTTTTACCAACAGTCTCTTCTAAAGTTCCACCTTTTTTAAGATAGTCTTGAACAGGCTCAGCCGGGCATCTTTGACCGACGCTACCGTCTTCTTTGCGATACGCGTGTCGAAGATAGCCAAGATCACAAATTCTTTTACGAGCTTGGTAGTTACTTTCTTCTGAGATGCTTCCTTGAATTCGCGCGGCTTTAAACGGAAAACCTGTAGGAGAAGAAAGCGGATCAGTAAAAATCCAACCCCCTTCAGGTGCAGGTTCATTCAAAACAGTTCTTGTTGCTTCATGTTTTAACTTAGCATCTAGACCCGATTCTTCTGAGAAAGCGAAAAGAGTACCTACCTGAATACCGTGGGCTCCTAATTTTTGTACCTCTTTTAATTTTTCGGGAGTCGCACAATGGCCTGCCATCCAAAATGGAAGTTCAAGTTCTGACATTTGCTTCAAGCAAACCACATCGCGTTCGCCATAAATGGGTTCGCCACGTTCGTTCAATTTTAAGGCTCCGCGCGGAGGGGCATTGTGTCCTCCGGCCAATGGGCCTTCAACAATAAAACCATCTACTCGACCAGTAGATTTCTTTTTTAATGTCATCGCTAAAACAACGGATGAAACTATCGGAAAAAAATACGGACGTTTTAAATTTTTAAGTTCGTATTCTTCCATAACTACGTGCGGATCAAAATAAGTCATACAATCTTCTGTTCCACCCGAAACTGGAATTTTTAAACTCGCTTTTTTGTTTTGACTAAGAAGATCTAGGGCCCCCGGAATTTCACGAGGAATTCCAGCGCCCATAATCACATAGTCAACATCAGCTAACATAGCTCCATATAAACAAGCCAAATTCGGAAGCTGTACTTTTTCTAAAAGATTAAGCCCGACTAAACCGTCATGCCCCTCTTTCGCAAGCCAAACTTCAACAAAACACGATGCCACGGTCAATTGAAGTAGCGAAATACCGGGTTCAATATTAAAAAGCGGAGCCCTTTTATAAGGCTTAGATTTTTCGCGCCCGCCCTCGATAAAATAAGTATCAAGTATTCTTTTAGCTATTTTTTCAGATGGAAAGGCTGCCAAAGCCCTGCGCGTATGTCCATCTAGGTCACCATCTTGAAGGCGACGAACCATAACAGAATTTATCGCTGTTCCAGAAACGACTCCCAATTGGCCAAGCTTCGAAACGGTTCGAGCCAATTTCCAATCTGAAACCGCAATACCCATACCGCCTTGAATAATCTTAGGATGCATCATGTTCATCATTATAGTTCCAATGCCGCTTTTACAATCGCACTCGAATCAATTCCGTGTTTGCGATACAATTCAATTGCATTGTATGCACTTTGACCGAATTGTCCATGCACACCAAGTGTTTTAATTTTTGCCGCAAGGCCCGCAGTACTTAGCTGATGAGTCACAAAGCTGCCAAATCCAAGTAAAACTTGATGATCTTCAGAAGTGACAATGCGGCCTTCGCATTTTGCCAACAAATCTTTTAAGGTTGAAAGTTGAATTTTATTCAAACAATTCTGATGAACCACAACAGACCCGATATTTTTTGATTTCAAATCTTCACTGGCTTTCAGTGCTTCTCCGACCAAAGAACCCGTTGTCATTAGCATTACATTTTTACCAGAAGTTAAATTGTTCAACAAAACTTGTGGAACATAGGCCTGATAAGAAATTTTATTTAGTTCAGTTTTATATGATTTCGGAAAGTTTTCGCGACCTAAAAAGAAAATTGATGTGTTTGGCTTTTTACCCGCATTGCGATCCGCGACAAATTTTTCTACAACTTCCGACATGAGTTGTTCTGCTTCTTCACTGCTACTCAAAGAATACAAATCGACACCTGGAATAGTTGCAAGCATCGACATATAACTCAAAGCTTGATGAGAAGCTCCGTCTGCTGCATCTTGAAATCCCGTGTGCGAAAACACGCCAATGATAGGAGCTTCAGAAAGCATGGCCATCGTGATTGGCAATGCACCTTTTGTCACCCCGAATTGCGCGAATGTGTCTACAACCGGAATGTAACCTTGCTTCGAAAGACCAGCCGCCGTTGAAATCATGTTACTTTCAGCGACCCCCACATCTAAGCATGCTTGAGGAAAGTCTTTTCTAAAGCCTGCAACACCCGTCGAGCCCGGCAAATCTGACGTGACAGAAAGTACCGGATAGCCTTTTTTAAACATGGCGCTCATCGCCTTTGAAATCCCTACTTGAATTTTTTCTCCAGTGTCAGGCTTAGAGTTGGCCTTGATATTTTTTTCGATATTGCTTAATTCTTCGATCCAAGTTTGAAACAACCCCGGAACAGTTTCATTCCCATAAATTTCTTTTAAAAAATCTGGTAATTCTGTCGGCGACTTGCACGGAAACCCATGGCCGCCACTAGCTGATTCAGCCGTTTTCTTGGTTCCAATTCCTTTGATTGTTTTTGCCCAGATTGCAACGGGTTGCTTTGGATTTTTTTTCGCAATATCTGTCGCTTCTTCAATCGCATTTAAACATGCTTGCAAATCATTACCTTTTTCAAGCTTGATCAACTTCCAACCTAAAGTTTCTAAAGAACTAAAAGTAGGTTCCATTGAAAAAGAATCTTGATCAATACGCCCCGACAATTTGGTGTTGTTATCTGAAACAATTAAAACGAAGGGAGCCATTTTTTCTTTTCGAGCAAGGCCAGGTATCGCAGCCATAGCTTCTTTAGCTTCACCTTCCATCGCCGCACCATCTGAAAGCACGCAATAAGTTACTAAATTTGTTCCCGCTAATTTCTCGGCCACGCCTAAGCCTTGCGACTGAGGAAAAGCAGAACCTAAAGGCCCGTTACTCAGATAGACGCCCTCACGAAAACAATGAACTTCTCCGTGCCCTGTCAATCCACTGTCGATTGATCGAAACTTCTTAAGAGCATTTAGATCTAAACCGGCCATTCCATAATTTGCCTTCAACGCATAAAGTCCGTTTTCGCAGTGACCAGCGTCATTGACAATATGACACAACTCATACCAATTTTTATTGTGTTCTTCAGCGAGATGAAAAACCATTCCGTGCAATGCAGACATCAATTCGGCCAGTGCTGCGGGGCCACCGTAGTGCGATGCCGCTCCACCCAGAACAGCGTACATATCCATAAGCGCTACAAGCGCACGCGTTGAATTCGGATCAGCAATAGTGATCTCTTTTCCGTTTTTCAATTTTGCTGTTTTGGCAAATTGAGGCTTTTTGTTTTGATGTCCCGCTAAATGGTTTTTAACTTGAAGTGGCTTGATTTGTGTCATACTTATTTTTTATGACAACAACTCTATCTATTCAACAACTGCGTTCACTTCCAAAAGTTGACTTGCATCGCCATCTAGATTGTTCGATGCGCTGGAGCACTTTGCTTGAAATCGCGACAACTTTGAAGCTCGATTTTCCTAAAAATCCTCAAAAACAACAGGCGCATTTTCTAGTCACAGAGCCCATGGTTAATCTAGGAGCGGTTCTAAGCAAGTTTTTAATTGCTCAGAAAGTTTTAGCTAGCGAAGAAATCTTAGAACGTTTGGCTTTTGAAGTTTGTGAAGATGCCTTCAATGATGGCGTCCGTATTATTGAACTCAGGTATGCACCTACTTTTATATCAGATGGCCATCCAAATTTAACTTTCGAAAAAATTCATCAAGCGTTCCTGCGGGGAATTGATCGCGCCAAAAAGCAAATGCCAATTGCAGTAGGTCTTATTTGTATCTTGCAAAGAATTTTGCCACTTAACAAAGTTGATGCAGTTACCAAATTCGCAATCGAAAACAACAAAACTTTTCTTGCGATGGATTTGGCCGACAACGAAGAAGGCTTTGAACCTAAACCTTTTGCAACTTACTTCGAACAAGCTCGAAAAGCTGGGCTACGCACAACCATCCACTCCGGAGAAGCTCCAAATAAAAATGCCGGTCAATGGATCAAAGATTCAATCGAGATTTTGGGAGCCGAGCGTATTGGGCACGGTATACAAGCCATTCACTACCCCGATGTCATAAAGATGTTGATCGAAAAAGACATTGCTTTAGAAGTTTGTCCGTATAGCAACTACTTAACTCAGGCTTTTAAAACGCATGAAACACACCCTCTTAAAAAGCTGATGGACGCCGGAGTTCCGGTGACTTTAAACCCAGATGATCCAGGAATGTTTGCATCGACTTTGACAGACGACTATTGGATTGCCCATGCCTATCAGAAGCTTTCTTTTATCGATTTTTACAAGTGCAACGAAACAGCTTACAAACATTCATTCATCGCAGAAGAAGAAAAGGCCCGCGTATGGAGTCGCTAAATAATTCAGAACTTCGAAATTTTTATCCTCCGACTGAGGCTTACAAAACTGAGTTCTTAAAAGTTTCCGAACTTCACACTATTTACGTCGAACAAAGCGGAAATCCGAAAGGACGACCTGTTCTATTTTTACACGGCGGGCCCGGCGGAGGAACTACACCTGACTACCGAAGATTTTTCGATCCTAATCATTATCGTATTGTGATGTTCGATCAACGCGCCTGCGGGCAATCGACTCCTTCAGCAGAATTGAAAGACAACACAACGTGGGACCTTGTGAACGATATCGAAAAAATTCGCCAACACCTTCAGATCAAAGACTGGATTGTTTTTGGTGGTAGCTGGGGATCAACGCTAGCCCTGGCTTATGCCGAAACTCATCCTGATATGGTTAAGGGTTTGATCTTACGGGGAATCTTCTTGTGTAGACCCTCAGAAATTAAATGGTTTTATCAAGAAGGAGCCTCGCAAATATTTCCTGATATGTGGGAGCGCTATTACAACTTTATCCCAGAAAATGAACGTCATGATTTTGTAACCGCTTACTATAAACGACTAACCAGCCCAGATTCAGATTTGCGTTTAAAAGCCGCCCATATATGGAGCCAGTGGGAAGCAGCAACTTCAAAACTTTTTATAGATCCAAACTTAATAGACTCATTCGACGATCCTACTCATGCCTTGCAATTCGCTCGTATTGAGTGCCATTACTTTACCAACAATGCGTTTTTTAAAACAAACAACTGGCTTCTCGAGAACGTAGATAAAATTCGTAAAATCCCTGGAGCAATAGTTCAGGGTCGATACGATGTTGTTTGCCCTGCAAAAAGTGCATGGGAGCTTCATCAAGCATGGCCTGAATCACAACTGCATATTATCGCTGATGCCGGGCATTCCGCTCTAGAACCTGGAAACAAGTCGAAATTAATCGAGCTGACAGACGAATTTCGCAAATATTGACACATCGCAACATTAGCGAAACTTATAAAATCCATCGACCCATTTGCTTTGAAAATGGTTCCATTTTGGGTTTTATTGGCCCCACGAAAACGATAAGCCTTTAGGGGTAAGGGCTTGTTGAAACTGAATTTCAGGGGGGAATTCGTTATGAAAACAGGGATGATTAAATTAATAGCATCAATGACGCTTTTGATGATTTTGGCTTCTTGCGGGCAAAGCCCATCAGATCAGGGGCAAGCTTTTCAACAAGCTGAATCCGAATCTTCAAATATCATAGGTGGAGCCAATTCAACGGCTCAGTTTCAAAAAGACAACGGGGTGGTAGGGCTACTTTTAGTTTTTGAAAACTCTCAAGGGCAACAAGGTAGCGCAACTTGCACGGCTAGCCTGATCGCCCCAAAAGTGGCAGTTACTGCAGCCCACTGCTTAGTGTCTCCGGAAGGCACTGACATTGTTGCTGCCTTGCTCGTACTTGATACAGATTTTTCGAAAGTGATTGAAGAAGTAAATAACAATGATCTTTCGCACGTCCGAGTTGTTACAAAAGCAAAAATCCATGAAAAATATTTAGCCGGTCGCGGAACAAATAACGACATTGGCCTGGTTGGATTCAATGACGCACTTCCAGCTGATATTAAATTAGCTCAAGTTGCCGATGCGCAAATGGCTCGCAAAATTCGAAAAGGAACTGCAGTTACACTATCAGGCTTCGGAGTCGATAAATATGAATTACAACGAAATCCGGTTACAGGTCGTTTAACACCTGTCGGATCTGGCGATGGTCTTTTGCGACAAATCAGCGGAGTTCGGGTGCTAAGCCTGACTGCGACTGGCGAAGAGATCACATTAGATCAATCGCAAGGACGCGGTGCTTGCCACGGTGATTCGGGCGGACCAGCTTATGTAAAAGATGCTGTTTCTGGCAAAAATATTTTGATTGGCGTAACTAGCCGAGGAACAAACCCACAGGGCCTTTGCGATCGCCAAGCTATTTACACTGGAACCATGGGATACATGCAATGGATTTCGAATGGAGTTAAGGAATTAACTACCGAAGCACCAAAATTAGCGACGCCAGGTGCGACCAAACCTACCGAGACACAAGCAGCTCGCTAATTTGCCGGCAACTTTAAAAGATCAACTAGTAATTTTGCAATAGCTTGTGGTTGATCAAGCCAAACACGATGACCTGAAGAAATCCTTTTGTAATCCAAAAGGATTTTTTCTTTCTTCATGGTTTCAGCTATTTGCATATACTTAGAATCTTTTTCACCAACAACCCAAGTGACTTTATCACTGAACTCTTGAAGCAACGGGCGAAAATCATCTTGCTGAGACAATGTCCACATCACCAAGGCCCGCTTTAATTTATTTAGATCATAATCTCCTAGATGGCGTTCTGGCTCTTGATTTGAACCTTCAAAAACTGATTGCTGATTCCAAGCTTTTAAAAAATCACCCCAGTTCGATTCACTGATCTGAGATGCCCACTTCATATCGCTCATGAGGCGCTTATTTTTTTCGGCATTTTCAGATTCTGCAAAGCCAGGGTTTGTTGAAATAAAAACATAATGATCAAATTGATCTGGATTATTTTGCAAAAGATGCAGGCCCAGGCGTCCACCCAAAGAATAACCCACAAAAATTTTCTTCTTCTTTCCTTCAATGATTTCATCAACCTGCGATGATAATTCTTCTGCATAATCTTCAAGTTCAGAAACATCTAAGGATTCTTCTGAAAATAAATCGATTGCAGTAAATTCTGATCGATTAGAAATTTCTTGTTTGACCTTATTCCAATCAAAGGATTGACCCAAAAATCCGTGTAAAGCAAAAATCACATTTTCTGACATATTAGATCCCATTCATCCCAGAAAAATTTCGTTTGTTCTGGGTCTGGTTGAATTTCAATAACCGTTGTGTTTGATCGGGTTTGCGATATTTTGACGAAATCTGCTGGAGCCTTCACCAACAAATAGTCCCATTTCCACATCTGAGCCCAATTCTGAAACTGAATTTGGTGTTCATTAATAAATAGTTTATTTTTCAAGACTCTTTGAAATATTTGACCACCAAAATTATTAAGAACAACTATCTGTCTTTTTTGATCGGCCAATTGCGAAGTTAAACCCAATGCAGCTAAATCATAAAGGGCCGTCAAATCACCTATAAAACAAAAAGAATTTTCATGTGATTCTGACCAACCCAAATAAGTTGAAATCTGACCATCAATACCATTCGCTCCCCGATTTCCATACAGAGATCTAGAGCCCTTCACAGAAAAGGTATCCCAGTGACGAATCGGAAGTGAATTACCTAAATAAATTGGAGCACTACCAACATGATTTGAAAAAAGCTGCACACATGAGGGCTCACTGAAAGGGTACTTTTCTAAAAGAGATAATTTCTTTCTTTGAAGATCAAGGTCTTTAATTTTAAGTTCGCTTAAATCAACTTTTTCGAAACGCACCTCACCTAGTGCACTTATCGAATAAAGTTGAGACCGTCGCGCCAAACCAGAAAAAGATCGATCCGAGAAATTAAAAACGGGCACCTCGGCAAATTCAAATTCAAGATCACGCCAAAAACGAAGCGTAGGTACACCACCTATTCGCAGAACAGCATTAAAATATTTTTCTTTAAATGCCTTTTTGACTAATAGGTCAGACGAACTCAAGGAAAAATCTGCAAGATCAGAATCATGAGACAATTGACTCAAGGCTTCAGCGTAAAAAGGTAATTTATTTTTCAATAAAAATGATTTCACCATTTGAGCTTCTGCCGAATCGAGTTCACCCAGAATCGCGAAGGCTCGTCCCACACTTAATTTTGAAAAAACAGAATTAGAATTAGAACTAACTTTATTCAAACTAACCTTCTGAACGGCTACCCCAGAAGATTTATCTATCAAAGGCTCTTCAAAACAAATATTCAGTTGAATGGGTTTTTTAAGTGTCCAATTGAAAGAAAAATCTTTTTCATTCACATCAAGATCATAAACAGATTCAACATAATCAGAAAAAATTTTAATTTGTTCAATCGTCTGTGGTGCCCCCGAACCCCGATAGCTTTTCGGTCGATCAGCAGTGACTAAAATTAATGGCAATGTTTGGTAGGTCGCTTCGACAGCTGCAGGCAAAAGTTCGGCAACTGCTGTTCCTGAAGTAGTCAAAACCGCGACAGGTTTTCCTGAAGATTTCATTAATCCCAAAGCAAAAAATGCGGCACTACGCTCTTCAAAAAATTGAATCAATTCAAATGAAGTCTGATCTAAAGCCATAACCAGCGGAGCATTTCGCGCGCCAGCACAAACCACCACGGTTCGCACTTCTGCCAACTTTAAAAATTCAAAAACTTTTTGAGATAAATCAAAATTTGTCATTCAAGAAGTCCCATCATTTTTTTTACTGAGTTGCGCTTCAGCTGCAGTTCGGATAATTCACTTTCATACTGGCTTTCCGATGTAACTCCACACCCCGAAAAAATATGCAACTCTGAATCTGAAAAATAGACATTGCGAATAGAGGCAACACACAATATTTTTTCTGAACTCAAAAAGCCAAACGGAGCAGCAAAATTTCCCCGTTGATCTTGAAGTTCTAACTTTGAAAAGTTGATCATTTCATTTAAATCTCGTGGATAAATCCCCAGGGCGGCCGTGGGATGAAGTTTTTGTATAATCTTAACCGCTTTTTCTAAACTTACATTTTGACATTCAAAATCAGTTTTTAGATGCAAAAGATGCTTTAATTTGTGAACCTCGGTTGAGCTTTTAACCAATTCCCGCTTACTAACAATTTGCAGAAGCTGGTTTTTAATATCTTCAACCACATATTGATGTTCATCATGAATCTTATTGTCTATTTCAATTTTAATTTCGTTCTCAATAGAATTTTTAAGAGTGCCGGCCAAGGCTACAGTTTTTAAAATCTGAGTTGCCCGGCTCCATTCTGCAAGAAGTTCCGGTGTCTGCCCCAGGTACCCTTTTCCGTTTTGCCAAAAGCCGTATGTCCAACCAACTAAGTCTTCACTTATCAAATTTTGAATCATCCAAGCTAAGTTGTGTTGATCTAATTTTGAATTCGACTTTTGACAAATGATTGGCACAGTCTTTCGCAATCGTTTCGATGAAAATTCTTGCTGACTCCAATCAAATTGAACTTTGAATGCACGAGAATCCAAATCTTGCCATTGGGTATTTGGTCGTCGAGGTTGAACCTTTAATAAGTGCTGTAAGAGCTCGTTTCGCGTCAGAAAATGGCTCGAAGTACCTTGTGAACCAAATAGAGTTTGTCTATGGCCCTGTAGAAAATCCCAAAAACGGGGCTGATAAACAACAGAATCAGAATTTTTAAAAAGCAAATCATCAGCATTTACGGTAGAAAACGGGCCTGTAATCAAATTAAATTGATCTGAGGCAACCTTCAGTAAGGCTCCATTTTCTAAAAATGAAGTTATATTGAATTGTGCCCTATTCATTAGCTTTACCCCAAAATCCCTTGTTGTTTTAAAAGCTTAGAAGTCTTATATGTTATTCTGTAAAAAATAACAAACGCGAAAAAATCTATGGCAAGTATATCTCAGGCAAAGACAGTAGTTAAAATTGGAAACGTAGAAGTTGGTGGGCCTCGGTTTACTGTAATGGCTGGTCCATGCTCAATCGAAACTGAACAGCAATTTCAATCAACGGCCAAAGCGGTAAGATCTTCGGGCGCAAGTGTATTGCGCGGCGGAATCTGGAAGATGAGAACTTCAAAAAATTCATTTCAAGGTTTGGGTTCTGATGCTTTCGAAATGATTAAGAAAGTAAAAGCAGATACAAATATGCCTTTGGTTTCTGAGGTCACTGATATTCGTCAGGTCGAAGAAATTCATCACCTTGTTGACGCTTACCAAATCGGTGCGCGCAACATGCACAATTACTCTTTACTTAAAGAACTCGGTCGTCAGCCAAAGCCTGTATTATTGAAACGCAGTTTCTCTGCGTTCATCGATGAGTGGTTAAAAGCCGCGGATTACGTCTTAGCTGGTGGAAATGACCAAGTGATTTTGTGCGAGCGCGGAATTCGTACCTTCGAAACTGCGACTCGTAATACTTTAGATTTAAACGCAGTTGTTTACGCGAAAAAACATAGTCAATTACCCGTGATCGTAGATCCGTCTCATGCCGTTGGTATCTCAGATCTTGTTCCGGAACTTTGCTACGCTTCAGCAGCGGCCGGAGCAGATGGACTGATTATCGAAGTTCATCCAAAACCTTCAGAAGCTTTATCAGATGGACCACAAGCCTTAACATTCGAATCATTCGATAAAACGATGAAGCAGCTTGAAAAAGTACTTCACGCTTTTGACAAAGGATTAAATAAACCATGAGTACGACTCAACAAAATCAACCGCAGCATTCTCCAAATCCAGAAATTATTCGTTCGATGTTTTCTAAAGTTGCAGGCCAATACGATAGAGCCAATTCGGTTTTATCTGTTGGCATTCATCACCTTTGGAGAAAAAAATTAGTTCGACTGTCTGGAGCTACTGAAGGCCAAACGATTTTAGATTGCGCAACAGGTACTGGTGATCTTGCGATTGAGTTTAAAAAAGCTGTTGGACTTAATGGACGAGTTGTTGGAACTGATTTTTGTGTCGACATGCTTGAAAGCGCCCCCAAAAAAGCTAAATCTGAAAATCTTGAAATTTTATTTGAACAAGCAGATGTGACTCAGTTGCAATATCAAGACAATCAGTTCGATGTTGTTAGTATTTCTTTCGGTATTCGTAACGTGAACAACCCTATTAAAGCATTGCAAGAAATGGCTCGCGTTGCAAAACCAGGCGGCCGCGTAATGGTTCTTGAGTTCGGCCAAATGCAGACTCCGGTCGTTAAAGATCTTTATAATTTCTATTCTGAAAAAGTTTTGCCGATCATCGGTGGATGGGTGACAGGCCAAAAAGAAGCGTATCAATATTTACAAAAATCATCTGCAGCATTTCCAAGCCGTGAAGCATTTGTGGACTTAATGCAACAAGCCGGGTGCTTTGCAGAAATGAATTTTGTTCCTGTCAGTTTTGGAATCGCCTACATCTATACCGGAGTTGTTAAAACAAAATAGACCGTTGCAACCTTAGTCTACGACCGAGGTTGAAAAAGTTTTAAGTCCTTAAGCTTTATCTAATCGCACCCATAGCAAATGATCCGCAATAGTTAACCAAGCCATCGCTTCAACCACCGGAACCGCGCGCGGAACGATGCAAGGATCGTGACGCCCTTTTTTGGAAATATCTTTAATCGAAGAAGTTGGTTTAAATCCCACACGGAAAAGTAACGGATCGCCCGTTGTGATTCCACCACGAATACCACCGTAAGATTCTGAATTCATCGTGTGATGAAACTCAGTTCCTTTCAAGGTCACTCCACCAAATCCATCGCCAAATTCAAATCCTGTCACGGCACCTAGACTTAACATCGCAGCACCTAAATCTGATTTGAATTTATGAAACACAGGTTGCCCTAGACCCGCCGGTACACCACGCACTTGAGTTTCAACAACCCCGCCGTAGCTTTCGCCCTCTAGTTTTGCGAGTTCAAGAAATTTGACAATGCCAGGGTCTCTTTCAGATGGAAATCTGGTCGTGAATTGGTCGATGTTCGTATTCCAAATGTCTTTGGTTTCTTCGTACGCCAATACAAACTCGCCGATTTGCGATGAGTAAGATTTAATTTGAATTTTAGGTTCAATTTTTTGACAAAGCATTTGCGCGAAAGATCCCGCGATTACACGACACAATGTTTCGCGCCCAGATGAGCGTCCGCCACCGCGATGATCGGTGTGGCCAAACTTCATCTTCCAAGTATCGTCGGCGTGACCAACTCGCGGATGCGCCAAGACAACATCGTAGTCTGAAGATTTTTGATCTTGATTGCGGACAACTACACAAATCGGCGTTCCTAAAGTTTTACCCTGGTAAACTCCACTCAGAATTTCTGGCTCGTCAGTTTCTTGGCGAGCAGTCGTAATCGAACTTTGCCCGGGTCGACGGCGTTTCAAATTCGCCTTCAATAGATCAAGATTAACTTCAATACCTGCAGGACAACCATCAATTATAAGTCCGTAAGCGGGGCCATGACTTTCACCAAAAGTTGTCACTTTGAAAATTTGTCCGAAAGTATTTGCACTCATAAAGCACTCCAAAATTGTTGCTGTTGTCGAGCTTGTTCATTAAACATGTTGATTCCAGAAATATATTGGACTGTCCTTTCCTGAGAAATCAATTTTTGAGCGTACTCGATACCTATTGAATTTTCAGCATAATTTAAATCAACAACCAAATCGACTGGCCAATCTAACGGAGGAAGTGATGTTTGTGGAGATCTAGGCGCAGCCCAAACGACAACATTAAAGTCAGAGATTTGATTGATTTTTTTATCGCGCTCTTGCCCGGTTTGGCTCGAAAAGAAAGTGGCTTTAGGCAAAACCAACTTCATCATTTGAAGCGTTCCACCACCACCCCATACAGCAACTGTACGTGATTGAGCCAATTTTAGGCGGCTGGCCAGCATCGAAAATCCACCCAAATCAGTATTATGCCCGGAAATCTTTTCGTCATCGATAGCTAAGGTATTTACCGATTTTAACTCTTCAGCTTTGTCAGATGAACTAGTTGCTATCTTGTAAGCGATTTCTTTTAACGGAGAGGTCACTGCGATATAAGACAGCCCTATTTGATAGAGCCAATCAACATTTTGTTCAAATTCAATAGGCCGCATAGAAATCGCACACATGTATGTGCCCATTTTTTTAAAAAATGTTTCATGCCGAACCGGAGAGCGCGAAAAGTGAATTGGCTTTCCGACAACCGCGGCCCATTTCGCAGGCTTCGTATTGGGAAGTGTAAGCCATTGATAAACCGTCGGTTGATCAGCTTGCTCAGTGAAGCTACGGATAAAATGCAAATGTTGATTGTAGCGAGAAAGCAATCGAAACCAATTCCAATTTCCAGTTAATGACCTTGGTAGAAAACTTCTTTTTGAAGGGTCTTTTTGCTGCCACTCATAGCCCTGACGAAGTTCTTCAAAACTCTCTACCAGAGGGCATAATTTAATATGAAATTGATTTTCATATGGGGCTATCAAACTTAAAGCGGTTTCAAGCTGATCTTCGTGAGTCGACAAAATTTGAATCTTTTGCCCCTTATAAAGTCTAACATCACAATCATATTCAGCCTGGTAAGGTAATTCATAATTTAATTCATTTCGAATCGAAATAAGCCAATTGTGTTGCGGGTACTTTTCTGTGCAGTAATTGATTTGTTCAGCCGTTAGCAAATCTGTACGTAATTCAATTTTCAAAAAGTTTTGCACTCGCTGATCAATAAAATTAACTTCATTCGGGCAAAGCGTGTAATAAGCGTCGTTGATTTTAAAATCGAAAATTAAAAGATTCTCTTCTGTTTCGATCGGAGAATCTAAACCTTCGGGCATGTGGTAAATAAACTGGGCGCGTTTTCGAAACTCGGGCTCGCGCTCGTCAAAGCGTTCTTTGTATTCGGCTAACGGAGTTAGCTTTTGATTCAATCGAGGGCGGTTCAAGAATATGCGCCCCTCAGCATCACTCATCCGGCTGACATAAATCACTTCGACATCGAGTGGAATGTAAGAAACAGGAAATCCCGCGCCAACAGCAATAACATAATCTTGGCGATTTCTAGTTAGCGTATTAAATACATCCAGCTCGGCCGCCCGAAATTTCTCTTCAGGAAACATTTTAAAGAAGTCATTGATCGAACTGTTAATTTTTTTTTCAATCTCGGTATCTAAATCAAAAGTAGGAATACTTGGAAAGTACTTAGCATGCCTAACCAGCACACTTGATTTACCTACTCCACGATGACCGATGAATACTCTTTTCATGTATCAAGATTACATCTTTCTCGATTTAAGACCAACAATTATGACAACAATCAAAGGTTTTTTTTATGACTAAAATCTAGAGTTATCCAACAACTTTCACTTTATTTGAATATATTGATTTAATAAAACCACTATCTCTAACTTTCTTACGGAGTATTACAGTGCGCTTTATTCTTTTATGCATCTCACTTTTGCTAGCCTCTCTAATTGGTTTCGCAGAAGTAACCGAGCAGCCGACAAAGCCTCAACAGAAAATTTCTGAAGATCTTGAACTAAAAAATGCGCGCGCCGCTTGCGAAAAGAGTAGCGCGAAATGTGGTGTTCTAGCTCAATTGGAAGTCCAATTATTTAACTTTCAAGCAGCCATCGACGCTTATAAAAAATTTGCTCCCAATGAAAAATTTATTTTTACCGTAGAAAATGTTTGGAAAACTTCTCAAGCTTGCTCACAGAGCAAAAAAGGTTGTAAACATTACGTCGGGCCAGGATCCGAAATTTGCATTGAACAAAATCAAAAGAGATTTCCTGAGTACAGCAAAGATTTTTTACTTTTGAAGTCAGAAGAAATTGAAGTTTTACCAGGCAGCATCGGCGTTCTTTGCACATTTTATAAAAAAAATTATTTTGCTCTTCCATTTAACTTTTCTTCAAAATTTATTCTACAAAAAGATTCTTTGCTTTCATTGGTTTATGCAAATTATTACGAAAAAGCAGGTCCTGATTTCATCGGGATGATGGGAGATGCCGGAGAAGTTTGGAATTCAGGAGAAGGTGCTATTTACCCCAGACTTTATGAACTGACTTTTCAAAAAAATCATTTTTCTGCGAAGGCCACCTACCCCGAATTGGATGGGGATTATTACGTCTGTAAAAAAATTGAATATCTTGTCAAATTTCCTTGCCCAGATATTGATTTTATCAAAATCGCATCATCTCTTTTACCCCAAGAGAAATTTTCAAAGTTAAAATCATTAATGAAATTTGATTGGGGCTATATTGCCGGTTTCAGGAAAGACCCTAAAGAAACTTTCTTGCTTATCGTCGAAATAGACCAAAATGGCAAACCAACGAAAAGCCTAATTGGAAAAATTGAAAAACTGCCATTAAACTTAAGCTATTTTCGCAATGGAAAAGGTCTCAGCCTATATTCTGGAACAGATGGAAGTGGCGAATCACCTTATGAAAAAGCCTCTATCTTGTCTCTAAAAAATGGAGTTTGGGAAACCAAAACTTTTGTAGATGCCAGCTCATCATTCAATTACAACAAGGAAAATTCTATTCTTGCTTTCAAAATGGCGCCAGATGAGGGAGGCTACGGCCCCGGATATGTTAGGTTTTTTCCGCCCATCAAATTTTCGAAATCCTGCACAGAACAGATGTGTAAGAAAATAAATGTAGCGACTTCTTTCTATGATATTGAAATCGACTTAAAAGATATTGAAAATCCCACAGTCACTAAATGCTTAAAAACCGGTGACGTTCAAAACTTTCAATAAATCAAAAACCAATATCTTTCCAGAATGAAGGGTAACTTTTATTTACAACTTCAGGATTTTGGATATCTATATTGTAACCCGCCAGTTTCAAAAGCCCGGCTGCCATTGCCATACGGTGATCATGGTCGGGATCAAATTGAATAGGTTTTAATTTATCTTGCTGCGAACTTTTTCCCTCGATAACAATACCATCTTTTTTTAATTCAGTTCGAAAACCAACTAGATCTAAAAGTTCTTTGGTTTTCTGAAGTCTATTAGATTCTTTGTGCTGAAGTTGCTCTGCTCCATAAAGATTTGATTCTCCGTCAGCTAAAGCGCATAAAACCGAAAGCACCGGAAATAAATCCGGAGAATGTTTTAAATCGGCATGTAGAAATCTCCACGCTGATTGCTTCTGAATTTTAAAATACTTACCGGTTTGCGAGTAATGAATACCCATTTGATCAAATAATTTTAAAAAAACCAAATCAGGCTGCAAAGATTTTGAATTCCAATTCGTAATTTCAACATCTCCGGCAATGACTGCTGCCGCGGCTAAAGAAAATGCCGAACTGACATCGACTTCAGCTTGCGCCGCTTCAGAATTTGGAATTTGCTTCTTGAAGATTTTTAAATTCGAGCCATTTTCTATTTTCATTCCGAATTGTTTCAACATCGCGATCGTCATCTTAAGATAATCTTCAGAAACAATTTGCCCTTGAATTTCAATATTCAAATCATTATCTAAATTCCAACTGTTTAACAATAACCCAGAAACAAACTGACTTGAATCTTCAGCACTGCATTTCATTTTTGAAGGAACTTTCCATCCTTCAGAGCGAATGATCACTTCTTCTTTTTTAAATTCAATCGCAACCCCAAGCTGTTCAAGAAGATCTTTTAAACCCTTTTGAGGTCTTTCCAACAAACGAGGATGCGCCTTAACAACCCAAGTGCCCGACTGACGTGAAATAAGAAAGCAAAAAAAACGAAACGAAGTTCCGCCCTGCCCTAAATAGAATTCAGAAGATTTTCCGATTGCAGCTATGGCTTTCTTTAAGACCAGCACATCTTCTGAATCAGACTCGGAAGCAAACTGAATCGAAGATTGATAATTTTGAATGATCAACGCTCGATTCAGCCAAGACTTAGATAAAACAAGATCTTCAGAAAACTTAAACATCAGAACTCTTGAGTTTGTCTTTGCACTTCAGCTAAAATTTCAGAAATTTTAACTTTTTGGCGAACCACCGAACCTACACGGCGGATGAAAATAAAGTCGATCGCTAAATTCGAAATTCTTTTTTTATCTTTTGAAAGTTTTTTCTCTATCACTTTTAAAGGCATCGAAGCTAAATCGTCAGACAAAGTTTGCTCGGGCCAAAGATCTTCAATTAAATTAGAAATACGAATGTAAGTGGCCTCATCTGCAATTTTTAAATGATAGCTCCAGCGGATACTAAACAACATTCCTAGCATTACACAAAGTCCATGGGGCCATCCGTAATGGCTTTCTAGCACATGACCCATCGTATGACCTAAGTTCAAAATACGTCTGTAACCTTTTTGCTCGTGGGGATCTTGGTCCACAACTTGGTACTTATTTCGAATAGTTGCAGGCAAAATCGAAAGAATTTTTTTTGGATTCAACTGCGCAATATTATTTTCAAGAAAATTAAATGTCTTTTTATCGCGAATAATAGCCATTTTTAAAAACTCGCCCATTGCTTCTTGCAAACGCTCTTGGGGCTGAGTCTCTAATAGCTGAGTAACAATATAAATTTGATCTGCGGGATAGAAAGTTCCCATCTGATTTTTTTCAGATTGAAAATTAAGTCCATTCTTTCCGCCATGAGCCGAGTCAACGGCCGACAGCCAAGTTGAAGGAATATGAACTAATCTGCGACCACGCAAGTAGATGCTTGCTAAAAAGCCAACAAAGTCACCAACACTGCCTCCCCCAAGAGCTACAAAAGTAAGCTCGGTGGTTTGAGGCACAGAAAGTTTGTTTAAGGCGCCCAACTGCTTTTGCAGAGAGCTGAGGTCTTTCAGCTTTTCGCCCGATTGCAATGCCAACGAAAATGGAAATTTCCTAATCCAGGCTTTGATCTTTGGGTTTTTAAGCAAAATTGAATCATAAAAAAGCACTGTTTCGCGCGGAAAAGCCCGAGGCGAAGGCATTTGAGATTGGTAGATAACCTGACTTTTCTTCATTCTTTTAAACTAGACCGAAAGTTCAATGATATCAAGCATTAGGCCGTGATTACACCTACCGATTTAGCCTAGAATGAATCGTTTAAAAGACAATAAAAAAGCTGAAAGGGAACCCCATGCAAAAAATTAAAGTGGCCAATCCAGTTGTTGAACTTGATGGCGATGAAATGACTCGTATTATTTGGAAATTCATCAAAGACAAATTGATTCTTCCTTACTTAGATATCGACATTAAGTACTACGACTTGGGAATGGAATACCGTGATAAAACGAATGACCAAGTAACTGTTGACGCCGCTGAAGCGATCAAAAAGTACAACGTGGGTATCAAGTGCGCGACAATCACTCCGGATGAAGCTCGTGTGAAAGAATTTAACTTGAAACAAATGTGGAAATCACCAAACGGAACAATCCGTAATATTTTAGATGGTACAGTTTTCCGTGAACCAATCATTTGCGAAAACGTACCTCGCCTAGTTCCGAACTGGACAGCTCCAATCTGTATCGGTCGTCACGCTTTCGGTGACCAATACCGTGCGACTGATTTCGTGACTAAAGGTAAAGGCAAATTAACTGTGACTTTCGAAGGTGAAAACGGCGAAAAAATTTCTCATGAAGTTTACAACTTTAAAGGGGATGGCGTAGCTTTAACAATGTATAACACGGATGAATCAATCACGGGTTTTGCACGTTCTTGCTTCAACCAAGCATTAACTAAAAAATGGCCTTTGTATCTTTCAACTAAAAATACAATTTTGAAAAAATACGATGGTCGATTTAAAGATATTTTTGAAAATATCTACCAATCTGAATTCAAAGCAAAATTCGAAGCGGCTGGTATCACTTATGAACATCGTTTAATCGATGACATGGTGGCTTCTGCTTTGAAATGGAATGGTAACTTTGTATGGGCTTGTAAGAACTACGATGGCGACGTTCAATCAGACACTGTTGCGCAAGGTTTCGGTTCTTTAGGCTTGATGACTTCTGTGCTGATTACTCCAGATGGAAAAACAATGGAATCAGAAGCGGCTCACGGAACAGTGACTCGTCACTATCGTATGCACCAGCAAGGAAAACCGACTTCGACAAATCCGATCGCTTCGATCTTTGCTTGGACGCGTGGTCTTGAGCACCGTGCGAAATTAGACAACAACCCGGCATTAGATAAGTTTGCAAAAACTTTAGAAAAAGTCTGTGTTCAAACTGTTGAATCTGGAAAAATGACGAAAGACTTAGCGGTTTGTATCTACGGAGACAAAGTGAATTCAGATCAGTATATGAACACTGAGCCGTTCTTAGATTTGATCGATTCAAACTTGAAAAAAGCAATGACGATGTAGTCGTAGAAAAAATTTGAGTTTGTAAAAAAGGCCTTCCAAAAGGCCTTTTTTATTTCTAATTGAAAAGCGCCTTACACATTAACACCCCTCCAAGATTATGATCTGGACTGGTATTCATTTTAACTACGGATTCTAGCTTTCTAAAAACCGAACTGTTTTCTATCCATTCATTCAGATCTTTAGACTTCAAATACAATCCTAATCCAACCAATCCAGAAGCACTCAGTGTAATCCAGGGAGCTATACCAAAGGTTCCCGGGTTTAGAAGTGCTGCGGTCGACGCAAATGTCACAAGTAAAATACTTCGGACTTCACCGACTCGTCGAAAAACAAATTTTGAAATTGGATGGGTATCCTTATTTATACCGCCTTGCTGCTCTGACCACGTGAAAGAAGCTGCAGTTCCAACAATGCTCATCAATAGTGGTATCTTGAACATTCCTAAAGTTACGCCCTCTGATAGAATCTGGTCCATTGAAATCATAGGTATTCGAACCAAAGAAATTGCCATCGATAAACCCAAATTCGCCATAAAATCGTAAAAAACTTTTTTTCGAACAGAATTATTGTCCATATCATTAAAGAATGATCGCATTGGCAATTTGATTTTATCTGTCAATTGTGTCCATTTATCTTTATTCAATTTAAAGTAGATCGCTGTCCCTATCGTAAAAACGATGTTGGCTGAAACTGCTAAGGTCGACATCGGAGCAACATGCAACCAAACAAATGTCTCAACGGCAGTCGTGTAAACTGCAATTGCAAATCCAATTTTGTCTTCGTGATAACCACGTTTTACATAGTCGATCGGCTGTTTCGTGAATCGAGTTAAAGCATCATTTAATACTAAGAAATTATGCCCGTTATTGAACGAAGGGTTCGAGCCAAGCTGCTGCAGAAATTTGAAATTATCTGAAGAAACAACTGTCGTTTGATTTTGATTTTCATCAGATTGCCCTAGCAGAGCAAATGCTTCAAGCAAGGCCTCGTTCTCGCTGTCAAAACTACGAGTATCAAGATGAATATTCAATTTTGGCTGTGAATCACTTTTTCCGGCTATTCCAAAATCAGCTTTTTCAGAGATCGCAAAAGTTTGCTCTTCAGAAAGTACTTTTGAACTTGGTTGGCAACTTGTCGCTAGCACAATGAATGCTAATAAAAATATGCCTGTACGTTTAAATAGCCCCACCCGAAATACCCCTTAAAACAAAAATTCCCCACGAATCTGGCCACTGTCTTACCACATCTCGACGCAGAATAAAAAAAATTGCGAATTCTTCACTTTGCGGCTTTCACTTTTTCAGGACTGAAAAAAAATTAGACAATCAACTTAAGCCTGAATTCGCGCATAGTTCTTGAATAGCTTGAAAAGTAGTTTTGCAAATATCGAATTTTCTGTTCCAAGCTTGCGGAGGTTGTATGTTGGTTGTCAGAAAGGCCACAATGATGGTCATATTGTCTATGTCTTTGACAGTCGTTTCATTTAAAGCCTCTGCTCAGCAAGCGCCAAACACTGTGGGTCTGCTTGAGGCCGTTCGCGTTGCCTTAAGCGAGAATCCAAAAATTCGTGCAAATGATAAAACATTAGAGGCGATGATGCTTCGAGTGGAAGCCCTCAAGCGATCACGATTACCAACAATTCAGTTGGGTGTTTCTAGAAATTTCGATCAAGGAAGTACAGGTGACCGAACACAAACAGAAAGCTATCGCAATAGCTACACCACAACAAGAGCAAATCTGAATTGGACTATTTTTGATGGCGGGGCTTTGAAAAATCGAATCGAAAGCGCAAAATGTGGATTCAAAGAAAGACAGTCAAGCTACAATTCAACAAATACAATGATTCGAAATACACAAGGTCAAATTGCTAGCGTCGTAGTTGAAAATTATGTGTCTTTGGTAGAGGCACGTGAAAATATCAAATTTACCGAAAGCCTTTTACAAACTCTTACTATATTAAGATCTGCCGCCAAGACCCAGGGCGAAATACTCGAAACCGAAAATTTTATTGCGGATATGACTTTGACACTTGAACAACTTAAAGCTGAAGAAATTAAAGCCTCAAGAAATTATGAATACGTGGTCACGCAATCGGCCCCCTCAAGTGTTGAGACATTTCAAGAAATGATCAATAGTCTAATAATTCCGCGAACTCCAGACGAAGCCCTGCAGATGGCTCTCGAAAAAAGTCCAGAGATTAAAACTGCGCGCTATAGAATAGAATGCAACAAACTAGAATACAAATCCGCAAAAGCTAGTGCTTATTCTCCAAAAGTAAATCTTTCAGTTGGATACGATCGCTCAAATCAAAATTTAAGTGGAACTCCGTACAATTCAAAAGGAGCATCCGTTGGTATTTCTATTCGTATGAATCTTGATGCAAGCTCTTCTTTAGAATTAGAAGCTCAAAGAAAAGAAATTGATTCTGCTCAAGAAAATTTAGATGGAACGATTGCAGACACAAAGCAGGCCTTAGAAACGAATTATCCTGACCTACAGAATTCAATTCGCTTTTCAGAACTTCACCAGCAAAATTTCTTAAAAAATGAGGCCATCGTTCAAAAATATCTTCAAGACATTGCAAACCATAATTCAGTGTCAGTCACAGACGCTTTGAAGCAGGTGTCAAGCATGACAAATAGCTGGTACTCGCGCAGTCGCGAAGTGTCTCGAGTACTCAACAAGAAATTTCAAATTCAAAAGTCTGTTGGGACATTATTTGAAAACCTAGGCCTTAACGAAATGGACATGAACCGAATCACTTTACAGTAGCCTTCACTAAACAAGACTAAGGTCTTCATGAAGAATATCCAAATTCGACATAAAATCGATTCATAGATATCATTTGTCTATGCATTGCAAATTTATAATTACATTTTTCTTTGTATCAACTGCATTAGGCAATTCGGATAAGCTTAGTCAATTAAGCAGCCGACTAACTTGCGAAGGTCTTTCAACTGCAGCTGCCTGCGGAAACGTCGGTCAAATGCGCAAATGGAACTTTGCGCGAACGATGATTTCAAGCTCAAGAAAATTCAATGCAAGTTCTACGTTTGACGGAGTTTTTAAGGCACTGAATTTACCTGACACTCCTGAATCAGACACAAAAGTTAAAGAATTTTTAGCTAAGGCCGAAGAAATCATCAATTCAAATCGCACAGAACTAGAAAAAGCCTATATAGAAAAACAAACTCTCGAACAAAAAGCAAAAAGCGCGACATCCAATTCAGAAATGGCTGCGGCCAACCAAAAAATTGTAAAGGTGAGTTCTTCCCTTTATTCAAGATTAAAAGAACTTGAACTAAAACAGTTCGGCAAAATCAATTTGGCTAATTCTAGATCTCCGGCTGAGGTTTTCAATCAATATGCAAATGAAGATTTTAATTTTTCTGCCGCGAAAAAGGGATGGAATACACCAGTTCAACCGGTACAAGAATCTTATATCAAATCTCAACGTCAAAAATATAGCCATATCATGAAATCGGCTCGACAAGCAGGATTTACCTTGCGCTCTCTTGGTGGGGCTATCGGCGGTTCGGCTTTAGCCATCGCTTCGGCGGCGACTTCTGCTGCCAATATTTCTTTTTCGACAGCATTGATAGTCAACTGCGCGAAAGAACTCGATGTTAAACTTTCGGAAGAAGATATTTTTCAACTATCAAGATACGCCTATTCAAACAAAGGAATGCAGACTGAAAACAAAAACTGCGAAAGTATTCAGTTCAATCCAGGATCTATAGAAACATTAACTGTTGCTAAAATGATGACACCCGAGATGAAAGTATTTTTCGAAAAGTTTCATGACATAGTTCAGAAGCGCCAGGATCAGATTTTCGATTTGCCTCATTTAGAATTTTCTTGCAATAAAATTTCGTGGGATAGCGTTGATGTAGAAATTGAAGATTCAAAATTAATAGTTCGCTCGAAATTAGAAGGAAAAAAATTAAATACTGAAATTTCTTGGAATTCAGTTGATGAATGGGATTACATGACAATCACCAGCGACAACCCAGAATACAAAGACTATTTGGTGACGCAAGTTAGATCTTTGATTCCGACTTCATCGACTGGTCGTTCTGCACAGCGATTGCAAATGAGCGTGCCGCAATCATGCAAAAAAGGGTCTGTTGGTTTTCATGATCAAGCCCGCTGTGATACTGCAAAGGCTATAGCGCTTTGGAATCAATTTTCAGTTGAGCACAAACAAGGATGCAAGAAGACTGAAAGCCAAACTTCAAAGTCTTCTCAAACGAATGACTATTCTAAAACGACAGAAGTAAAATCAAAACGATAGACAACTGTCTAAGATTACATAGTCCGGCTAAAACTTAACCTTTATAATCACCATGAAAGTTTTAACCGGGCCAAATCCTTGCAATCGATCCAAAGCATATGACAGATTCAACCGACGCCAGAAACTTCAATCGCAGCAAAATTAGCTCTTACGCAATGATCATATCGAAGGGCCAACAAAGGCGCGTTCTTATTCAAGATTTTTCAAGAATGGGAGTCGGATTTGTAATCGACGATATCATTCATTTCGAAAAATTAATTTCGCTTCTGTATCAGAATGAGAATCGACAAATTATTAATATGAAGTCATATGTAAAGCACGTCCGGAAATTGAAAGATGGTCTTTATTTCGTGGGCGTTCAATTTATTGGAATAGAATCTAAGTACGACCGCGCAATTTAGGATCTAACTGGTCACGCAAACCATCACTTATCAACTGCGTTGAAAGTATTAACAATAGCAAACACAGACCCGGAATCGTCATTAATTGAGGTGAAGTTTCGATAAAGTTTTTAGAATCACTTAGCATCGTTCCCCATTCTGGATAAGGGGCTGGAATACCTAAACCTAAAAATCCTAATGCTGCCGTATTCAAAATGGCCTCACTACAACAAACGGCAATTTGAACCAAAATCGGCGTCACACAATTTGGGAGCAAGTGTGATTTAATAATACGAAAATTCGAAGCACCCAAGGCACGAGCCGAAACAATATAATCTTTGCTAACTTCAACTAAAGCTGCCGTTCGTACCAACCGAAACATCGTCGGTATCGAGACCAAAGTCACGCTTAGAATTGTATTCAAAACACCTGGGCCTAATATAGCAACTACAAATAAAGCCAACAACAAACTTGGCAAGGCTTGAATCGCATTCATGATTTGTACGAGTGTTGTATCAATTCGTTTTCCATAGAAGGCCGCAATAACTCCGAGGCCAGCACCTATAACAACGGCGATACCACCGACAATAACACCAATACCTAAAGAGAATTGAGCTCCAACCATCAACCGACTGAAAACATCTCGTCCTAAATCATCTGTTCCTAGAAAAAATTGCAAGGAAGGTTTTAATAAAGCTGAGTTTTCAATAACTTCCCGATAACTGTAAGGAGTCCAAACCGCAGCAATCAAAGCCATCATCAGAAAAAATGAAAACAAGATAAGACCAATTACGAAGCCTCGGTTTTTCATTAGTTTTTTCATGCGCTAGCCTGGTCTCTCATTTTTGGATTAACAAGTTTAATGGCTTCATCTGTCAGAAAATTAATAACGACAATAATAATCATCGAATAGAAAACCCCAGCCTGAACCGCAGGATAATCGCGGGCTTCAATACTTTTCACAATCCAACGGCCTAGTCCTGGCCAAGAAAAAATTGTTTCGGTCATAATTGCACCTGTTAAAAGTTGACCAAAAGCCAACCCTAATGCAGTTAGAATTTGAGGAAGTGCATTTTTAAAAATATGTTTAAATATAACTTGAAACGGAAACAATCCTTTAGCGCGCGCAGTGCGAATATAATCCTCTTTTTGAATATCGATAAAAGAAGAACGTGTCACACGAACTATCAATGCTAAAGAAACTGTGCCCAGCACAAATGACGGTAAAGCCAAATGCTTCAAAGCAGATAGAAATGCGCCCGGAGTACCCGAGTACAAACTATCAACTAAGTAGAGACCCGTTTTAAAAGGCACGTCGTATTCTACTCCGATGCGACCCGAAACTGGAAACCATCCTAGATTCACAGCGAAAAAGAAAATGACTAGCAAAGCCCACCAAAATAATGGCATCGCGAAACCAATTGTCGATAAGGTGACAGCTCCATAATCCCAAACTGAATTTCTTCGAACAGCCGCAATGACTCCTAAAATTAACCCGATTATTGAAGACCAAATTATAGCCACAACAGACAATTCAAAGGTCGCTGGCCAAAGTACTTTGAATTCATTCCAAACCGGTTGTTTTGATACCGTCGACTCTCCAAAATCACCTACCAAAGCATTTTTAGTGAATACAAAGTATTGTTCTGGAAGTGATTTATCTAAACCTAGGTTTTTTTTAATTTCTTGAATTCGCTCAGCCGAAGCCCCACGCTCGCCAACGATGTGGGTAATGGGGTCTCCGGGAATCAGTCTGATGATTGAAAAACTCATCAGACTAATAAAAAAGAAAGCGAAAATTAATTTGAATACGTGTGAAAGCGATCGCATGAACTATTTCAAATCAACATTCTCAAATTGTTCATGTCCCAATGGATCGATCGTGTAACCAGTTACTTTATCTGAAATAACTTTGTTTAACTTACCATGAGCCACTGGGTACCAAGGCTTTTCTTTATTGAAGATAGCCTGTGCTTTTTCATAGTAGCCAGTACGTTTTTTCAATATTGAATCTTCCTTAGCGTCTTGCAAAAGCTTGTCAAAATCTTTTTGACACCAGCGAGCCACGTTACTTCCGGCCTGAATCGCAGAGCAGCCCAATAGAACATTCATGAAATTATCTGGATCGCCGTTATCACCAGTCCAACCCAATTGAATCATCTGATGTTCTCCCTTTTTTGATTTATCTAAGTAGGTTGCCCAGTCAAAAGTAGTTAATTTTACCTTAACTCCGATTTTAGCCAAGTCGGCCTGAATGAGTTCACCCAATTTTTTTCCGTTAGGAAGGTAAGTTCGCGAAACCGGCAAAGTCCACAACTCAGTTTCAAATCCATCTTTGTATCCAGCTTCGGCCAATAGCTTTTTTGCTTTTTCAATATCATAAACATTTGGAGCTGTCGTTTTACTGTAAGACCACATCGTCGGAGGAATAGGATTTTTTGCAGCTGTGCCTTGAGATTTATAAATCAAATCTAGGTAAGCTTTTTGATTCATTGCCATTGAAAGAGCTTCACGCACTTTCAAGTTATCAAAAGGCTTCTTTTGAGTGTTGAATGCGATGTAACTAACGTTAATTCCTTCAGTCGAAACCAATTTAGCATTTTTAAATGCTTTGATCTGATCTAAATCTTGAGGTTGCGGTTCGCTCATGACGTTGCATTCACCCGATTTCATTTTTTGCAAACGAACCGTAGAATCAGAAACAATCACATAGATTAAGTTTTCAATTTTTGGTTTACCTTTGAAATACTTATCAAAAGCTGTGTAGCGAATAGTTGAATCTTTTTGGTAAGACTTAAAAACAAATGGACCAGTACCGATCGGGTTTGTTTCTAAAGTTTTCAAACCTTTTCCAGATTTAATTAATGTTTGGGAATACTCTTCAGACAAAATACTTGCAAAATCCATAGCTAAATCGGCCAAGAACGGAGCCTCTGGACGCTTCAATGTAAAAACAACTGTGTAATCATCTGTTTTTTTAACATCAGCTAACAATTGATCTAATTCCATACCTTTAAAGTATTCATAGTTCGCAGCTGGAATTGTTAAAGGATGTTTAGGATCTAGCTGAGATTTAAACGTGTATACCACATCATCCGCATTAAAGTTACGAGTTGGTTTGAAGAATTCATTCGAATGAAACTGAACATTCTTACGTAATTTAAAAGTGTAAGTCAGTTTGTCTTTTGAAATAGTCCATGATTCAGCTAAACCTGGTACCACTTCTGTCGTACCCGTTTTAAACTCAACGATACGATTGAAGACAGTTTGGCTGCTTGAGTTCATGCTGACGCCGTCACTTAGAATTTGAGGATTGAAACCAGCTGGGCTACCTTCCATGCAGTAGACAAAATTTTGGGCAGCTTTAGCTTGCAAAGCCACTGCTAAAATTCCCGATAACAAAGCGATTAACAAAGTTAATTTTTTCATAGCAAATCCTTTTTTTACAGTTTGTTATCACGTACAATGGCATAACTATGAACCTACTTCAACTTCACAATGCAACTAAACAATATGGGTCAAAAATTCTTTTTGATCAGGCCAGCTTCGCTGTGAACGAAGGAGAACACGTTGGCGTCATAGGCCCGAATGGCGCGGGTAAAACGACTTTATTCAAAATTATTGTAGGACAAGAAACCCTAGATTCTGGCGAAATCACGAAAGCCAATCAATTACGTATCGGTTATCTCGAACAAGAATCCGAATGGAATCTCAATACAATCGCCGAAACCTATCTCAGTGAACAATGTATTAAACCTATTTGGGATCTGAAACAGCTTGGGATCGGGCTTGGTCTTACAGAAAGTCATTTTCAAAGCCCACTTTCTTCATTGAGCGGCGGATACCGCATGAGAATGAAATTGTTGTACTTAATTGGGCTAGAGCCCGACTTAATGCTTCTAGATGAACCAACAAATTTTTTGGACCTTGAAAGCATTATGGCCCTCGAAGGATTTCTGCAAGACCATAAAGGAGCCTTTCTTTTAATTTCGCACGACCGTGAATTTTTGCGTCGTACTACCGAATACACACTGGAAGT
>JACCDQ010488833.1_pt1 | contig 41665 bp, 36 predicted proteins | sample 7446031 | NCBI WGS metagenome assembly JACCDQ01 (sample SAMN15323442, study PRJNA562643) | freshwater metagenome | isolation source: river surface water | place: USA:Blue River Watershed | collected 2017-08-17 | reverse complement strand
GTCGTAATCCGCGCGATATCAAGGTGCTGCTGGCGCAAGAGATCGTCGAGCGTTTCCATTCTCGCAAGGCGGCCGAAGATGCGCTGGCCGACTTCAACAACCGCGCACGCGGCGGCATTCCCGACGACGTGCCGGAAGTCAGCCTGTCCGGCGCGCCGCTGGGCATCGGTCAGCTGCTGAAGCAGGCCAACCTGTGTGCGTCGACCTCTGAGGCGTTGCGCATGGTCGAGCAGGGCGGCGTGCGCATCGATGGCGGCGTCATCAGCGACAAAGGTCTGAAGGTCGACGCCGGCACGTTTGTGATCCAGGTCGGCAAGCGCAAGTTTGCGCGCGTGACGCTGTCGTGACGGCGGCGGCATGATCGGCCTGCTGCAGCGAGTCTCCGAAGCCGGCGTCACCGTCGATGGCGAACGGATCGGCCAGATCGGCGCCGGATTGCTGGTGCTGCTGTGCGCAGAGCGCGGCGATACCCGCCGGGAAGCCGACGCGCTGCTGGCCAAGCTGCTCGCGTACCGCGTCTTTCCGGATGCCGACGGCAAAATGAACCTGAACCTTGCGCAAGCGGGCGGTGGGCTGCTGCTGGTACCGCAGTTCACGCTGGCAGCCGATACGCGCTCGGGCACGCGGCCGTCCTTTACCCCGGCCGCGCCGCCGCAGCAGGCGCGCGAGCTGTTCGATTACACAGTCGAGCGCGCACACGCCAGTCACCCGCAGGTGGCGACCGGCCGTTTTGGCGCCGACATGAAAGTGGCACTGGTCAACGACGGTCCGGTAACCTTCTGGTTGCAGGTATCTCCAACGGTCTGACCCCTTTGCTGAGGAGGCACATATGAAACTCTGGAGCCAGTCATTTGCCAACGACACCCCGATCCCCGGCGAATTTGCGTTCGCCGTGACCGATCCGGGCAGCCACATCGCCCTGTCGACCAACCGTAATCCGCACTTCGCCTGGAGCGACCTGCCGGCGGGCACGCAGTCGCTGGCCATGATTTGCCACGACCCCGACGTGCCCTCCGTCGGCGACGACGTCAACCAGGCCGGCCGCATCATACCGAGCAGCCTGCCGCGCGTGAATTTCTATCACTGGGTGCTGATCGACCTGCTGCCCGGCATCCATGAGCTGGCAGCCGGCGAATACAGCAATGCCGTCACTGCCGGCGGCAAGCCGGGGCCCGGTTTGCCCAACGGCGCGCGCCAGGGCATCAACGACTACACCGGCTGGTTTGCCGGTGACGAGACGATGGCCGGCAATTACTTTGGCTACGACGGTCCGTGCCCGCCGTGGAATGACGAGCGCATCCATCGCTATGTCTTCACCTTGTATGCGCTCGACTTGCCGGCGTTGCCAGTGCAGGGAAATTTCAGCGGCACCGACGCGTTGCAGGCGATGGTGGGTCATATCCTCGGCCAGGCCAGCCTGACCGGCTTTTATTCACTGAACCAGGACATCGCGCACAAACTCGGCGTCGATGCGGGGCGCTGATGGAGATCCTGCTGATCCGTCATGGCGAGACGGCGTGGAATCGTGTCCGCCGCATGCAGGGGCATATCGACATCCCGCTGAACGACGAAGGGCAGCGCCAGGCGCGCGCGCTCGGCGCGGCGCTTGCATCCGAGCGGCCAGCGGCAATTTACTCGAGCGACCTGCAGCGCGCGCGCGCTACCGCGCAGCCGGTCGCCGACGCGCACGGCATGGCAGTGGTGTACGAACCCGCGCTGCGCGAGCGCTGCTATGGTGGATTTGAAGGCCTGATGTATGAAGAGCTGGCGGAGCGCTTTCCGCTCGCGTTTGCGCAATGGCGCGCGCGCGACCTGCATGCGCGCTTTCCTGCGGGCGAGCGCGATGCCGAAACCCTGATGGAATTTCACCGGCGCTCTGTCGATGCCGTGACCGAGCTGGCACGACGCCATCAGCAGAGCGACGAAGGCAAACTGGTGATCGTCACCCATGGAGGCGTGCTCGATTGCCTGTATCGCGAGGCCACGGGCTTGCCGGTCGATGCGCCCCGCGACTTTGGCATCGTCAACGCCGCTATCAACCGGCTGCGCTGGAATGGCACCGGCTTCGACTTGCTGCTGTGGGCGGACGCCAGCCATCTGGAGGCCGCCGGCCTCGACGAGATCGATCGCTCGCATCCGGCTGCCTGAAATTTCGGCAGCTTTCTTTGCAGGCTTGATGAAAATTTAGGCAGGAAGGAGGGGGCATGCGTTTACAATATGCAGCCTTTCCTGAACGAATTTTCCATGCAGCTTGGTCCCTATCAACTTCGCAACAATGTCTTCGTCGCGCCGATGGCTGGCGTGACCGACCGTCCGTTCCGGCAGTTGTGCAAGGAGCTGGGCGCCGGTTATGCCGTCTCTGAAATGGCAGCCTCGAACCCGCGCGTCTGGGCCAGCGAGAAGTCCGCGCGCCGCATCAACCATGATGGCGAAATGGAGCCGAAGGCTGTGCAGATCGCCGGTGCCGATCCAGCGCTGCTCGCCGAGGCCGCGCGCTTCAATGTCGATCGCGGCGCGCAGATCATCGATATCAACATGGGTTGCCCGGTCAAGAAGGTCTGCAATAACTGGTGCGGCTCTGCGCTGCTGCGTGACGAACCACTCGTGGCCTCGCTGCTGCAGGCTGTCGTCAGTGCGGTCGACGTACCGGTGACGCTGAAATTCCGCACCGGCTGGGACCGGCAGCACAAAAATGCGCTGACGATCGCGCGCATTGCCGAAGACAGCGGTATTGCGATGCTGACCCTGCATGGCCGCACCCGCGCCGACGGTTACAGCGGCGAAGCCGAGTACGACACTATTGCCGCCGTGAAGGCCTCAGTGCGGCTGCCGGTGGTGGCCAACGGCGATATCGACACCCCGCAAAAGGCGCTTGCCGTGCTGCAGAAGACCGGTGCCGATGCCGTGATGATTGGCCGTGCCGCGCAAGGCCGGCCGTGGATCTTCCGTGAGATCGATCACTATCTGCGCACCGGCACCCTGCTGCCGCCGCCGCTCGTTGCCGAAGTGCGGCAGCTGATGGTGCAGCACCTGCAGGCGCACTACGGTTTCTATGGCGACTATCTCGGCGTGCGCACCGCACGCAAGCATATCGGCTGGTATGTGCGCGACCTCGAAGGCGGCGAGACGTTCCGGCAGCAGATGAACCGGATTGAGGACTGCGCTGCGCAGCTCGCAGCGGTCGACGCCTTTTTCGAATCGCAGTTGGCCTATGGTGAGCGGTTACAATATGCGCCCTTCGCGCAGCCTTTGGCTGCCTAGCAACATTCCAGCAAGACAAAACAACATGAGCAAAGACAATATCCAGGACGTCGTGCGCAAAAGCCTTGAGAAGTATTTCCGCGACCTGGGTGAGCAAGAGCCGAGCAACGTGTACGACATGGTGGTCTTCACGGTCGAGAAGCCGATTCTCGAGGCCGTGATGGCGCGCGCCGAAGGCAACCAGTCGCATGCGGCCGACATGCTTGGCATCAATCGCAACACGCTGCGCAAGAAACTGCAGCAGCACGGTTTGCTCTGACTGACAGTTCATTCCTTTCTTTTTTATTCCCATGATCAAACAAGCCCTGATTTCCGTCTCCGACAAGACCGGCGTGCTCGAATTCGCACGCGCACTGGCGGCGATGAACGTCAAACTGCTGTCGACCGGCGGCACCGCAAAGCTCCTCGCCGACAATGGGCTGCAGGTCACGGAAGTGGCCGACTACACCGGTTTTCCCGAGATGCTCGACGGGCGAGTGAAGACCCTGCATCCGAAGGTCCATGGCGGCATTCTTGCGCGCCGCGATTTCCCGGCGCACATGGATGCGCTGGCACAGCATGCGATCCCGACGATCGACATGGTGGTGGTGAACCTGTACCCGTTCCAGCAGACCGTCGCGAAGGATCAGTGCTCGCTGGAAGATGCGATCGAAAACATCGACATCGGCGGACCGGCGATGCTGCGCTCGTCGGCGAAGAACCACAAGGACGTGGTGGTCATCTGCGACCCGTCCGACTATGACGCGGTACTGGCCGAGATGCGCGCCAACCAGGGCGAGGTTGCTTACGAGACGCGCTTTGGCCTGGCGAAAAAAGTGTTCGCGCACACCGCGCAATACGATGGTGCCATCACCAATTACTTCAGCTCGCTTGGCGCCGATCGTCAGCATGAGACGCGCTCCGCGTATCCGGCGACGCTGAATATGCAGTTCGCGAAAGTGCAGGACATGCGCTACGGCGAGAACCCGCACCAGTCGGCGGCGTTCTACCGTGACATCGCTGCGGTCGACGGCGCCCTGGCGAACTACCGCCAGCTGCAAGGTAAGGAGCTGTCGTACAACAATATTGCTGACGCCGATGCGGCCTGGGAGTGCGTGAAGACCTTCGATGGTGTCGCCTGCGTGATCATCAAGCATGCAAACCCGTGCGGCGTGGCGGTCGGCGCCGATGCGGCCGAGGCCTATGCCAAAGCTTTCCAGACCGACCCGACTTCGGCGTTCGGCGGCATCATCGCGTTCAACTGCGAGCTCGACGGCAAAGCGGCCGAGGCGGTTGCCAAGCAGTTTGTTGAAGTGCTGATTGCGCCGTCGTTCAGCGACGATGCGCGCAAGGTGTTCGAGAGCAAGCAGAACGTGCGCCTGCTCGAGATCCCGCTCGCGCGCGCCGTGAACGCCTATGACATGAAGCGTGTCGGCGGTGGTCTGCTGCTGCAGTCGGCAGACGCGAAGAATGTGCAGGTGTCCGAGCTGAAAGTCGTCACGAAAAAGCAGCCGACGCAGCAACAGCTGCAGGACATGATGTTTGCGTGGCGCGTCGCCAAGTTCGTGAAATCGAATGCGATTGTCTTCTGCGGCAATGGCATGACGCTGGGCGTCGGCGCCGGTCAAATGAGCCGTGTTGATTCCGCGCGCATCGCATCGATCAAGGCGCAGAATGCCGGCCTCCAGCTGGCCGGCTCGGCGGTGGCCTCCGATGCGTTCTTCCCGTTCCGTGACGGCCTCGATGTGGTGGTCGCCGCGGGCGCGACCTGCGTGATCCAGCCGGGCGGCTCGATGCGCGACCAGGAAGTGATTGATGCCGCCGATGAGCAGGGCATTGTGATGGCGTTGACCGGGACGCGTCATTTCCGGCATTGATCGGAAGCCTGATATACGCGCGGGCTTGCGGCTCAGGTCGTGATCCCGTGCGACACGAAGTGAACGATTGGCCGATATCACCCGGATATCGTTCGCACCCGGCAAACCAAGCCCTGCTGTCATAATGCGCGCATGAAAATCCTCGGCATCGATCCCGGCCTGCGCGTGACCGGCTTCGGCGTCATCCGCATGGACGGCGCGCGTCTGAGCTACATTGCCTCGGGCACCATTCGCATTCCCGACGGCGACCTGCCGTCGCGGCTCAAAGTCATCCTCGATGGCGTCGGCGAGATCGTGCAGACCTACAGGCCGGACAGCGCGGCGATCGAGATCATTTTTTCCAACGTCAATCCGCAATCGACCTTGCTGCTGGGTCAGGCGCGCGGCGCGGCCATCTGCGGACTGGTTCAGGCGGATTTGCCGGTGGCCGAGTACACCGCGCTGCAGATGAAGAAAGCCGTCGCTGGCCACGGCAAGGCACAGAAGGCGCAGGTACAGGAAATGGTGCAGCGCCTGTTGAAGCTCGACGGCCTCCCCGGCACTGACGCCGCCGATGCCCTGGGCGTGGCGATCTGCCATGCGCATGCCGGTGCGGCGCGCTCCGTGCTGGGCGGCATTGCCCCCGAACTCGCGCGCAAGGGATTGCGGGTGCGCGGTGGCCGACTGATCGGCTGATCCGCAGCGGCGGTGCGCTATCATCCCGCCATCTTTTTTCTTGAGGCTCTTTCATGATCGGTCGCCTGTCAGGCCTGCTGTTCGACAAGAATCCGGCACAGCTGCTGGTTGACTGCAATGGCGTCGGCTATGAAGTCAGCGTGCCGATGAGCACCTTCTACAACCTGCCGTCGACCGGCGAGCGCGTCACGCTGCTGACGCACATGGTCGTGCGCGAAGATGCCCAGCTGCTGTACGGCTTCGGCACCACGCAGGAGCGTGAGCTGTTCCGCGAGTTGATCAAGATCAGCGGCATCGGCGCGCGCACCGCACTCGCCATTCTGTCGGGCATGTCGGTGAAAGACCTGGCGCAGGCCGTCACTTTGCAGGATGCCGGGCGCCTGACCAAGATTCCCGGTATCGGCAAGAAGACTGCCGAGCGGCTGCTGCTGGAGCTCAAGGGCAAGCTGGGTGCCGACATCGGCGCTGCGCCCGGCGCGGCTGCCGACGAGAGCAGCAACGATATTCTCAGCGCGTTGCTGGCGCTCGGCTATTCCGAAAAGGAAGCCCTGCTGGCCATCAAACAGGTGCCTCCCGGCGGCTCGGTGTCGGATGGCATTCGTCTCGCATTGAAGGCATTGTCGAAGGGCTGACGCCGGTGCATCGGGCTACAATGCGGCGATGAGCATACAGACCGACGATTTCAGCGAACGCCGCATCATTGACGCCGTACCCGTATCGCCTAATGAAGAGGCGATCGAGCGCGCGCTGCGCCCGCACAATCTTGACGAATACGTCGGCCAGGAGAAGGCGCGCGGGCAGCTGGAAATTTTTATCGCAGCGGCGCGCAAGCGCGGCGAAGCGCTCGATCACACCCTGCTGTTCGGTCCGCCCGGCCTCGGCAAGACCACGCTGGCGCACATCATCGCGCGTGAAATGGGTGTGAACCTGCGGCAGACGTCCGGTCCGGTGCTGGAGCGCGCCGGCGACCTTGCCGCACTGCTGACCAATCTCGAAAAGAATGATGTGTTGTTCATCGACGAGATCCATCGGATGTCTCCGGTCGTTGAAGAGATTCTTTACCCCGCACTCGAGGACTACCAGATCGACATCATGATCGGCGAAGGGCCGGCCGCGCGATCGGTGCGGCTGGATTTGCAGCCGTTCACGCTGGTCGGCGCGACGACGCGCGCGGGCATGCTGACCAATCCGTTGCGCGACCGTTTCGGTATCGTCGCGCGGCTGGAGTTCTATACGCCGGAAGAGCTGGCGCGTATTGTCACGCGCAGTGCGTCCTTGCTGAATGCGCCGATCGTCGATGATGGCGCGCTTGAGATCGCGCGCCGCAGCCGTGGCACCCCGCGTATTGCGAACCGGCTGCTGCGCCGGGTACGCGACTATGCGGAAGTGAAGGGCGAGGGCAAGATTACCCGGCTGATGGCCGACGCCGCGTTGAAGATGCTGGATGTCGATCCGGTAGGCTTCGACCTGATGGACCGTAAGCTGCTTGAGGCCGTGCTCTTCAAGTTCGGCGGCGGTCCGGTCGGTCTGGACAACCTGGCGGCGGCGATCGGCGAGGAGCGCGACACGATCGAGGACGTGTTGGAGCCCTATCTGATTCAGCAGGGTTTTCTGCAGCGTACGCCGCGCGGAAGGATTGCAACGCCGGCGGCGTATCAGCACTTTGGCGTGACCGCGCCACGCACCAGCCCCACGGGAGATTTGTGGGTGCAGCCGGACATGCCGGCCCGCTAGTTCGCGCGGAATCCGGGTTCACACAACGCGATGTCCGGCGCAGGTGTTGCCGGATCACGGATCGGCAGTCGACATCGCCGCCGATCCGCATTTCAAGGACTTACTTCAGTTTGGCCAACTGCTCGCGCAGCTTTTCCAGCGTTGCCGAGAATGTCGTGACGCGCTCTTTCTCCTGCGCGACCACGGCTGCCGGTGCGCGCGCAACGAAGCTCTCATTGGACAGCTTCGCATGGGCTTTCGCGATCTCGCCCTCGAGGCGCGTCGCCTCCTTTGACAGGCGCTCCCGTTCGGCCGCGACGTCGATCTCGACCTTGAGCATCAGGCGCGTGGTACCGACCACCGATACCGGCGCCGGCGATTCCGGCAGCTGCGCAACGACTTGTACTTCCGACAGCTTCGCCAGTGCCTGCAGGTAAGGCGCAAAGCCCTCGAGCCGCGCATGATCGGCGCCCTCGAGAATCAGCGGCACCTTCTGCGCCGGCGACAACTGCATCTCGCCGCGCAGATTGCGGCAGGCATCGGTCAGCGACTTCAGTTCGTCCATCCAGCCTTCGGCCTTCGCGTCGAGCTTTTTCAGGTTAGGCTCGGGGTAAGGCTGCACCATGATCGAGTCGCCGGCCGGGTTCAGCTGGCGGCCCGACAGCGGTGCGACGGTTTGCCACAGTTGTTCGGTAATGAACGGAATAATCGGGTGCGCCAGTCGCAGCACCGTCTCAAGCACACGCAGGAGCGTACGGCGCGTGGCGCGCTGCTGCGCGTCATTGCCGCCCTGGATCTGGACTTTTGCGACCTCCAGATACCAGTCGCAGTACTCGTCCCAGATGAACTTGTAGATGGCCGAGGCGATGTTGTCGAATCGGTACTCGGCAAAGCCTTTCTCGACTTCGGCTTCGGTACGCTGCAGCAAGGACACAATCCAGCGGTCGGCCTGTGAGAAGTCGAGATAGCCACCGGAGGCACAGGCCTCGGCGCCATGATCCTCAAGACCGCAGTCCTTGCCTTCCGTGTTCATCAGCACGAAGCGCGTTGCATTCCACAGCTTGTTGCAGAAATTGCGATAGCCCTCGCAGCGGTTCAGATCGAAGTTGATATTGCGGCCCAGCGAGGCATAGCTGGCCATGGTGAAACGCAATGCGTCGGTGCCATACGCAGCAATGCCGTCGGCGAACTCTTTGCGCGTGGCCTTCTCGATGCTGGCCGCCTGCTTCGGATTCATCAGACCGGCCGTGCGCTTGGCCACCAGCTGATCGACGGCGATGCCATCGATGAGGTCGATCGGGTCTAATGTGTTGCCCTTGGACTTGGACATCTTCTGGCCCTGCGCATCGCGCACCAGCCCGTGCACATAGACCGTCTTGAACGGTACCTGGCCGGTGAAATGGCAAGTCATCATCACCATCCGCGCGACCCAGAAGAAGATGATGTCGAAGCCCGTGACCAGCACCGACGATGGCAGGAACAGCCGGTAATCCGGCGTCTGTTCTGGCCAGCCCAGTGACGAGAACGGCACCAGCGCCGACGAGAACCAGGTGTCGAGCACGTCAGCTTCGCGGGTCAGTTTGCCGCTGTAACCGGCCTTGATAGCTTGCGCCTGCGCATCGGCCTCATTGCGGGCGACATAGAAATTGCCGGCCTCGTCGTACCACGCCGGAATCTGATGGCCCCACCACAGCTGGCGCGAAATGCACCAGTCCTGGATGTTGTTGAGCCACTGGTTATAGGTGGTCGTCCAGTTTTCCGGCACGAACTTGATGTCGCCGCTGGCGACTTTTTGCAGCGCGACTTCGGCGATCGACTGGCCGGGGAAATGAGTGCCCTCGGGCGCCGCCTTGCTCATGGCGACGAACCACTGGTCCGTCAGCATCGGCTCGATCACGACGCCGGTGCGGTCGCCCCGCGGCACCATCAGCTTGTGCGGCTTGACCGATTCCAGCAGTCCCTGCGCGTCGAGATCGGCGACGATCTGCTTACGCGCGGCAAAGCGGTCCATGCCCTGGTATTGCACCGGCGCGTTCTCGTTGATCTTTGCTTCCAGCGTGAAGATCGAAATCTGCGGCATGTCGTGACGTTGGCCGACGGCATAGTCGTTGAAGTCGTGTGCTGGCGTGATCTTCACGCAGCCGGTGCCGAATTCCTTGTCGACATAGCTGTCCGCGATCACCGGAATTTCACGATCCGTCAACGGCAACTTCAGCAGCTTGCCGACCAGATGCTGATAGCGCTCATCCGTCGGGTCGACCGCAACAGCCACGTCGCCCAGCAGCGTCTCCGGGCGTGTGGTCGCGACCGTCAGATGCCCCGAACCGTCCACCAGCGGATAGCGGATGTGCCACATGCTGCCGTCTTCTTCCTCCGACACCACTTCGAGGTCGGAGACAGCGGTGCCCAGCACCGGATCCCAGTTGACCAGCCGCTTGCCGCGATAGATCAGTCCCTGCTCATACAGACGCACGAAGACCTCGGTGACGGCCTTCGACATCTTGTCGTCCATCGTGAAGTATTCGCGGCTCCAATCGGTCGATGCGCCCATGCGGCGCATCTGGCCTGTGATGGTCGAGCCCGAATGCTCTTTCCATTGCCAGACCTTCTCAAGGAATTTCTCGCGGCCGAGATCGTGACGTGAAATCTTTTGTGCATCGAGCTGACGTTCCACCACGATCTGTGTCGCGATGCCCGCGTGGTCAGTACCCGGAATCCACGCGGTGTTGTGGCCGCGCATGCGGTAGTAGCGGGTCAGGCCATCCATGATGGTCTGGTTGAACGCATGACCCATGTGCAGCGTGCCCGTGACGTTCGGCGGCGGCAGCTGAATGCTGAATGAGGGCTTGCCTTCATCCAGGCTCGCTGTGAAGTAGCCGCGCTGTTCCCATTCCGCGCGCCAGTATTGTTCGATGTCTGCAGGTTCGAAGGCCTTGGCCAGTTCCATGATTTTCCAGAGATTCCGGTGATTTGGCGAAACCTCGCATTATAAGCGGGGTGGTAACTCTTCATTCAGCCTCAGGCGCAGGGCGGTGCCAGAATCTCGACGGACAATGTTCCAATTACGACAATGAATTATCGGCTTGCCTCCCGGTGCTGCCCGGCCATTGCATTGGCGTTTCGATATCAATGTCAACGCGGATCTGCATCGTAGTCAGCGGGCTGGAGCACTTGCATGGCCTCGGAAGATCGGGCCGGCAAGATGCGGCAGACAAGGTGGTGCACATCAGCGCCGTGCCCACTCAATTTCCAAATGCCCGGCGCGACGAATGGTTAAAAAATTAATAACAATGCGACCCTCGATGAGCCATCCTGCCGAGCATCTGGTGGTTACCGCTGCGCATTGGAGGCAGATTCAGTATCAGGCAGACTGACCAGCAGCCCGTCTGGTTCGGACGGGTCTCACAATGAAGCTCTTTTTTATTGCATTTGTTAATGCTGTCGCTTGTCTTGAAGAATGAGTCTCTGCGGCAGATCAGTCGGTCACTCACTCACTCATATTGATCTGACTGCCGAAGGTCACGTCTCACCAGAATTTCAATGAGATCAGCGGGATCTTTATCGTTCGACTACCCACCTAGGAAGCGCGATGCCGTCTTTAAAAATGGTATCGCGATTTTTCTCATGTAATTCATTCAAGGAGTTTATTAGTGAGTATTCCTACGGGCGCAGTCCATACCAATAGAAATTCTATTCACATCACTTCGAGTGAGCCTGTTTCAGAGGGCAGAAGCGTTGATGTCAGAAAAACTCCAGCGCTGGAGCTGGAGAGCTTGAGCAGCTCGAGTGAGGGACGCCAAATAAAAAAAGATTGGGAAGCGCATCGGGCGACGTTATTCCTGGCTGATTTAGATGAAGCTGGTTCCGGAGAGCTCAGCGAACACTTAGCCGATCGTATTCAAACCCCTAATTTGCCATCCCCTGACTCTCGCCCTGCTGAGACCAGTGAAAAAAAGATTGGCCTTAGCACGACGCTGGGTATTTCCCCGAGCGTCACAACCACTTCTGCGACGACCCCGACAACGACAACGGCAACAACAACGACAGCAACCACAACATCAACTTCGCCCACGGTAGCCGCAATCCATTCTCCAGTCCATGGCGGATCGATTTCACTGGCAGCGAGAACGGTGAGCCCTTCACCGAGAGCCGCTCATTCACCAAAGTATCTCGGTACGCATTTTGAAGCGGAATTCCAGCGATTCTCTCCATCTGAAGATAGAAAGGATTCCCAGCCGACCAGCCCAAGCCGCGTTACAAAAAGACCGCGTCTGGCCATTAAACTTTCTGCCGCCGAGCCTGCAGAAAGTGTTCATTCCTTGAAAAATTTTCTGGCCGATACCAAGACTCAAAAATTGGTCGTGCAATTGAACGAAAATGATGACCTGCCAAAGCTGGGCAAATTTTTGAGGGAAGTTCAACGGCAGCAAATCACGCCGGCGTCGGAAAAGGAGCTGGTTCTGCGGATCGAGCAGCCCGTCACCGATCCCAAACAGTTTGCGTCAACGATTCAAGAGATCAATGAGACTAAGCTGTTTTCAGGCGTGGATTTGGTGGGTGATGCGGTCGTCAATACGTGGGCCAACCTGAAACGTGTATTCCAAAATAATTCGCAAATAGCCAATCTGCGCATTTCGGGAGCAAGCTCGGACGCTGTCTGCGGATGCTTCAAAAACTGGCTGTCCTATTTCTATACCTCGGCAGGCAATACCAACCCGGGGCTTAAACTGACCACACTCAGTTTTGTGGATCTGGAAATTTCAGATGCAGCTGTGTTCGGGGCGATGCTCCGTGAGATGCTCGCGAAGATGCCCAACATCGCCACGCTGGATTTCTCGAATACTTTGCTTTCGCCTAAGCAACAGGACGAAATACGCTTTCAACTGGCGGCCGCAGGACACGATGGTTTGCTGAAATTCTGATACCTGTCATCCTCAGCGCTCCAGCTCGCACAAGCGAGCTGGAATGCGGCGCTGGTGAAACTCGTTGATATCCTGATTTGAAGTGCTAACGCTCCCCTGAATATCTTTTTCCCAACGGCTCAGTAGGCTCCGGAAAAGACATCGCTGTTCGCGAATTGATGCATTCCCGAAGCAATGGTGTGCGTGCTTTCAGCGGACGTGAGCAGGCCAGTCGTGACGAAATTTGTCATGAATAACTACATCAGGATGGCAAATCATGAAGTCTCATCCGCTCGGTCCAAAAGTACATGATGAATTTCAAACTCAAACCAGTCGTCTTCCGGAAGACCCGTCTCAGCGCATCGAACAAGCGAACGATGTGACAAGTCGCGTTGACGGAAATTCGATAACAACGACTCGATCGCTTGCGCCAAAACTGTCTAGCAAAAAGAAGCCGGAGAATCCGATCGGATCGCAAGCTGTGGGCGGCATGCCGGGCGGAACAGATCCTGCAAAACCTTCTTGGGTGGAAACCGCTCCGCGCGATATTCGGCTCCGCGTGTTGAGTGAGGTTGCGAAGCAAGTGGCGCCTGAGGCCGCTCAGCAGGATATGGCAAGCTATGCGCAGACTTCCAAAACGGCGAACGCGGATTTACGTGACTTTCACCGCAGTCTCAAAGATCCTCGCACATCCCTGTTGGACAGCCGACGGATCGCACGAGATGCCTGGAGTATCGCGAAAGACAAAGGGCCTGCGAAGGCTGACGCTTTCCAGGCGGCGATCCATGCGGCAGCTGCCGGCTATAACGCCATTCATCTCGACGGTCGTCATGGCATTGCCGAATACGCTGATTTGATGCCTGCTGCCGTGACGGCCGTTGTGGAGTCTGGCGCTGAGTATCTTCATTTGCGGATTGGCTACCCGACTTACCAGGCGGATGGCCCCCATGATGCTGCAGTCGCATCCATTAAGGCGCTCGGTGCTGCATGCGCGAAAAGATCGGAGCAAGGTAAATCCATGCCCGAGATTTTTCTACAGATCGACGGAATGCCCATCAAAAATATTGCTGCCTCGCTTCAGCACTCGCCCATCAAACCGAGGATCGTCGGCTTGGCGCTGTGTAGCCATAGGAGTAATGCGGAACTGGAGGTCAAGTATCCGCAAAAGTCCTTCATAGAAATGCTGGGCATGATGCGGAAGGAGTCCGTGGAAAGGGAGAGCTGGCAGGCGTTTCTGACGACAGTGGAAAATGATCTGCGGTATTTGGATCTGCGAGGCTGGCAGGGCAGGGACTTCTGTCAAGTTCTGAGATCTCTTGTCGAAACATCAAAGAACCTCGAAGAGCTGCACGTTCCTATGTGCGATGTAACCGCCAGCAGTTACAGCGGAATTATGAATGCGATTCACCGCAAGCCAATTTTCAAGTGCCTCGCAATTGATTATTCCACGCTTACCGATACGCATGTTCCCCACCCGCCCTACAATTTCCCGAAGATACTTAACGATGTCCCAGGGCTTATGGTCGTTGAGAGCGTGAATAAATCTGGTGTCAGACCGGTTGACGTCGCCCCCCACTTGAAGGATTTCTGGCGTGCAGGTCGGTACAAGTTGGACGGCTACCCACAAGTCATGCGCGACATGCCCGAGATCTACAGCAGGATCGATTTCTTCCCGCCCAAAAAATAGCCATAGCCGCTATAATTCCGTAGTCCGTACGTGCCAACGCACGGCGGCGAAACGCTAGGGGTCTCGGCGTACCTGCCGGGTGAGAAATACCCTCAGTGGAGCCCTTCGGGCCAAATCCGAAAGTCTGTTTTCGGCAGCGCTGTTGCCAGCAGAGCCGAGTGCGCCAGCCGCCAGCATGAGCTGGCGGCTGGGAAATGACTTCTCTCGGTCCGAGTGTTCCCCAACCTGATCTGGATAATGCCAGCGTAGGGAAGCGACGTTCGGAGCCCTCTCCTCTCTCCCGCCTGCTTCCTGCGCTTTTTTGAGCAAAGGAAGCCCATGAACGCCAATCCGCAGTTCCTCGCCGCCACCGCCGCGGTGGACGAAGCCGCTATCCAGCCGCTGCCGAACTCGCGCAAGATCTATGTGCAGGGCTCGCGTCCCGACATCCAGGTGCCGATGCGCGAAATCAGCCAGTCTGACACGCCGGCCTCATTTGGCGCGGAAAAAAATCCGCCGGTCTTTGTGTACGACACCTCGGGTCCCTATACCGATCCGAACGTCAAAATCGACATCCGCTCCGGCCTCGCGCCGCTGCGCGCCGGCTGGATCGCCGAGCGCAATGACATCGAAGAACTGGCCGGCCCGAGCTCCGCCTATGGTATCGAGCGCCTGAACGATCCCAAGCTCGCCGAGCTGCGCTTCAACCTGCATCGCCAGCCGCGCCGTGCCAAGGCAGGCAAGAACGTCACGCAGATGCACTACGCGCGTCAGGGCATCATCACGCCGGAAATGGAATACATCGCGATCCGCGAAAACCTGCGGCGCCAGGAATACATTGCCAGCCTGAAGGCTTCCGGCCCGACCGGCACCAAGCTGGCCGAGCTGATGGGCCGGCAGCATCCGGGGCAGGCGTTCGGCGCATCCATTCCCGCCGAGATCACGCCGGAATTCGTGCGCGATGAAGTCGCGCGCGGCCGCGCCATCATTCCGGCCAACATCAACCATCCGGAATCCGAGCCGATGATCATTGGCCGCAATTTCCTGGTGAAGATCAATGCCAACATCGGTAACTCCGCAGTGACCTCGTCGATCGGCGAAGAGGTCGAGAAGATGACGTGGGCAATCCGCTGGGGCGGCGATACGGTGATGGATCTGTCGACCGGCAAACATATTCACGAGACGCGCGAATGGATCATCCGCAATTCGCCGGTGCCCATCGGCACGGTGCCGATTTATCAGGCACTGGAGAAGGTGAATGGCAAGGCCGAAGACCTGACCTGGGAAATCTTCCGCGACACGCTGATCGAGCAGGCCGAGCAGGGCGTCGACTATTTCACGATCCATGCGGGTGTGCTGCTGCGCTATGTACCGTTGACGGCCAAGCGCATGACGGGCATCGTTTCGCGCGGCGGCTCGATCATGGCGAAGTGGTGTCTCGCGCATCACAAGGAGTCCTTCCTGTACGAGCACTTCGAGGACATCTGCGAGATCATGAAGGCCTATGACGTGTCGTTCTCGCTGGGCGATGGCCTGCGTCCGGGTTCGATCTACGATGCGAATGACGAAGCGCAGCTCGGCGAACTGAAGACGCTGGGCGAACTGACCCAGATCGCCTGGAAGCATGATGTGCAAGTGATGATCGAAGGCCCTGGTCATGTGCCGATGCAGCTGATCAAGGAGAACATGGACATCCAGCTTGAGCAGTGCCACGAGGCGCCGTTCTACACGCTGGGCCCGCTGACGACCGATATTGCACCGGGCTACGACCACATCACTTCGGGTATCGGCGCGGCACAGATCGGCTGGTATGGCTGTGCGATGCTGTGCTACGTGACGCCCAAGGAGCACCTTGGCCTGCCGAACAAGACCGATGTGAAGGACGGCATCATCACCTACAAGATCGCCGCGCATGCCGCCGATCTGGCCAAAGGGCATCCGGGCGCACAGATACGCGACAATGCATTGTCGAAGGCTCGCTTCGAGTTCCGCTGGGAAGATCAGTTCAACCTCGGCCTCGATCCGGACAAGGCACGCGAATTCCATGACGAGACCTTGCCGAAGGACTCGGCCAAGGTGGCGCATTTCTGCTCGATGTGCGGCCCGCATTTCTGCTCAATGAAGATCACGCAAGACGTGCGCGACTATGCTGAGAAGCAGGGCATCTCTGAAATCGATGCTCTGAAGCAGGGCATGGAAGTCAAGGCCGTCGAGTTCGTCAAGAGCGGCGCCGAGATCTATCGCAAGCAGTGATGATTGCGATCGAGCTCAATGGCGAGGCACGCGAGATGCGCGAAGGCGATTGCGTGCAAGACCTGATCGACGCGCTGGCGCTGACCCATCAGGCGCTGGCCGTGGCGGTGAACCGCGAGGTGGTGCCGCGCGCGCGCTGGCGTGAGCGCCGCTTCGCGGCGGGCGATAAGGTCGATCTGGTGCGCGCCATCGGCGGCGGCTGATCGCTTTTCCAACGACCTGTGCACCCGGCCTGCGCCGGGAGCACAGTGCGGGGCCATGGGCGCGGGCAGTGCTTCGCTGGTGCGAGCGGGTGCCCGATGGCTTTCGCAGATGAACGGGGAATTCCGAAACATGAATGACATGCAAGCAAGCGATGGACTCACCATCGCCGGCAAAACTTATCGCTCGCGGCTGCTGGTCGGCAGCGGAAAATACAAAGATCTCGATGAGACGCGCCGCGCGACCGAGGCCGCAGGTGCGGAGATCATCACGGTGGCGATCCGGCGCGTGAACATCGGACAGGATCCGAACGCGCCGAACCTGCTGGACGCCGTGCCGCCGTCGCAGTTCACCATCCTGCCGAACACGGCCGGTTGCTACAACGCGAAGGACGCCGTCTATACCTTGCAGCTCGCGCGCGAGCTGCTGAATGGCCACAAGCTGGTCAAGCTCGAAGTGCTTGGTGACGAGAAGACCTTGTTTCCGAACATGCCGGAGACGCTGAAGGCCGCAGAGATCCTGGTGAAGGACGGCTTCGACGTGATGGTCTACTGTAGTGATGATCCTATCCAGGCAAAGATGCTGGAAGAGATCGGCTGCTGTGCGGTGATGCCACTGGCGTCGCTGATCGGCTCTGGCATGGGCATCCTGAATCCCTGGAACCTGTCCCTGATCATCGAGCAGGCGAAGGTGCCGGTGTTAGTCGATGCCGGCGTCGGCACCGCGTCGGATGCAGCCATCGCGATGGAGCTCGGTTGCGACGGCGTGTTGATGAACACCGCGATCGCCGGGGCGAAAGATCCTGTGCGCATGGCGCGTGCGATGAAGCTGGCGGTCGAGGCTGGCCGCGAGGCTTTCCTTGCCGGACGCATTCCTCGCCGGTTTGCCGCGTCGCCGTCATCGCCAATGGCTGGCCGCATCGTATGACCCAGCCTTGCGTGCTGGTGTTCGCCGGGCTCGATCCGAGCGGCGGTGCCGGCATACAGGCGGATATCCAGGCCATAGGGGCGGCCGGCGTGCATCCGCTGCCCATTATTACGGCGCTGACCGTGCAGGACAATCAGCGTGTGCATGCCGTGCATCCGGTCGAGCCTTCGATCCTGCGCGAACAGGTGCGTGTGCTGATTGCTCAGCAGACGCGTATCGATGCGATCAAGATCGGCATTGTCGGCAGTGCGGCGAATGCCGCCGAGATTGCCGAAGCGATCATGCGACTGAGGTCGCTGAATCCCGCCTTGCCGGTCGTGCTGGATCCGGTGCTGGCGAGCGGGCACGGTGACAAGCTCACCCGCGGCGATGCCGTGCAGGCGCTGGCGCCGTTGCGATCGCTGGCTACGCTGATCACGCCGAACCTGCCCGAGGCTAAGTCTTTGTGCGGCAGCGACAATACCGACCAGCAGGCGATGCGCTTGCTGCAGGACGCGCCGCATGTGCTGATCAAGGGTGGGCATGGCACCGGCGACATGATCGTCAACCACTGGTTTTGTCGAGGCGCTCAGCGTCACTGGCAGTGGCCACGGCTGCCGGACGACTATCACGGCTCCGGCTGTACGCTGGCGTCAGCCATTGCGGCGAGGCTCGCTCAGCAGCAGGACATGGAAGCCGCCCTCGATGGCGCGCAGGCCTACACGCAGCGCAGCCTCGAGCGGGCATTCACAATCGCTGAAGGACAAAAAATTCCTTGGCGTACTGGAGAGAAGCAATGAAGGGACTTTATCTCGTCACTCCCGACTGGGATGACACCGATCAGCTGTTGGCGGTTAGCGAGCGGGCGCTACAAGGTGGCGCTACGCTGCTGCAGTATCGGCACAAAACGGCGTCCGACGCGCAGCGGCGCGAACAGGCGCAGGCGCTGCTTGCGTTGTGCCGGAAAATGAATCTGCCATTGATCATCAATGACCATATCGAGCTGTGCGAGGCGATCGATGCCGACGGCATCCATGTCGGCGGCACCGATGCGTCGGTCGCTGACGTACGCGCGCGCGTCGGTGCCGGCAAGATCGTCGGTGCGTCCTGCTATGGCGATCTGCAGCTGGCGCGCGATGCCGCAGCGGCAGGCGCAAGCTATGTGGCCTTTGGCGGCTTCTATCCGTCGCGCGTGAAAAAATATGCGGTCACGACCCCGGCCGATATCGTCACGCGCGCAACCCGCGAGCTGACCGTTCCGGTATGCGTGATCGGCGGGATGACCGCAGAAAACAGCCAGCCCCTCGTCGCACTCGGCGCGCACATGGTGGCTGCGATCAGCAGCGTGTATGCCGCCGACGATCCGCGCGCCGCAGCGAACGCCTTTACAGAATTATTCCGATAATCGGATCTATGAAACGATGATCGATTGGTTGTGTCCATCGATTGCTTTGACTGCTCAAAATTTCTGATCTTGCTGAGTGCCGCAGGCGCCCATCAAGGAACTCGCTCACAGACGCTGCTACTTAGCAGCGTTCTTTTTTCCACGCCCGGCTGTATTGGTGTGAAAAATATACCTATCGAGTGATTAGTCTTGAGCAACGGAGCGTCGATTGTCGTTGGCATTATCAGACCTGCAGTATGTGATGCAGCAATTGGGTCCGACGACGCCGGAGATCGTCACTATTGTTCAGGAAGACCAATGCAGCTGGTACATCGAACTGGACGGTTCGGTGTTCGTGCAGCTGAGTTGGCAAGCGTCAGCGCAGCGCCTATCGATGAACTGTTCGGTTAGCGGACGGGGTGACAAAATGACGCTGATCGACGACGACGAAATTGCCGAAGAATCGCTGGAGGGATTACGGCAACGTATTGTTGCCTGCCAGGCGTTGGCGATGACGGGCTATCGGTCGGTTTCTGACTGAGGCCCGCAGTCGCTTACCGCGTCGCCGGGGAGCGCCGGCATATAATCGCGGGATGCAAAATCTCCTGCACAATCTCAACCCTGAACAACTCGCTGCCGTCACGCTGCCGGCCCAATCGGCATTGATCCTGGCCGGTGCCGGCTCCGGTAAAACGCGTGTGCTGACGACCCGTATCGCGTGGCTGATTCAGACGGCACAAGTGTCGCCGGCGGGCATTCTCGCCGTCACATTCACCAACAAAGCTGCGAAGGAAATGCTCGCGAGATTGTCGGGCATGTTGCCGATCAATACGCGCGGCATGTGGATAGGCACCTTCCATGGCTTGTGCAACCGGCTGCTGCGCGCGCACTACCGCGACGCGGCGCTGCCGCAGACTTTCCAGATTCTCGATTCGGCCGATCAGCTGTCTGCCATCAAGCGACTGCTGAAGCGGCTGAATATCGATGACGAAAAATATCCGCCGAAGCAGCTGATGTACTTCATCAACAGCGCGAAAGACCAGGGGCTGCGCGCGGATGCGGTCGATGCCGGCGATGATTTCACGCGCAAGTTTGTTGAGCTGTATGCGGCTTATGACGATCAGTGCCAGCGCGAAGGCGTGGTCGATTTCGCCGAGCTGCTGCTACGCAGTTATGAGCTGCTGTCCCGTCATCAGTTGCTGCGCGAGCATTACCAGGCGCGCTTCCGTCACATCCTCGTCGACGAGTTTCAGGACACTAATGATTTGCAATACAAGTGGCTTAAGCTGATCGCCGGTCAGCACAATGCCGTGTTTGCGGTCGGTGATGACGATCAGAGCATTTATGCATTCCGTGGTGCGAACGTTGGCAACATGGCCGCATTCGAGCGCGAGTTTCGTGTGCAGAACCTGATCAAGCTGGAGCAGAACTACCGCTCACACGGTCATATCCTTGATTCGGCGAATGTGCTGATCTCGCATAACCGCCGACGCCTTGGCAAGAATCTGCGCACCGATGCCGGCCACGGCGAGCAGGTGCGCGTGTATGAGGCATCGAGCGACCTACAGGAGGCGCAGTGGCTGATCGAAGAAACGAAAGGCCTGATCGCCGAAGGCTGGCTGCGCAGTGAGATCGCGATGCTGTATCGGTCGAATGCGCAGTCGCGCGTGATTGAGCATGCATTGTTCACCGCCGGTCTGCCGTATCGCGTCTACGGCGGCCAGCGCTTCTTCGAGCGCGCCGAGATCAAGCATGGCATCGCATATCTGCAGTTGATCGATAACCCGCATAACGACTCTGCCTTCCTGCGCGTGGTGAATTTCCCGACGCGCGGCATCGGCGCGCGCAGTATCGAGCAGCTGCAGGATGCAGCTCGCCAGTACGGCCTGTCGTTGTATGCAGCAGTGCCGCATGTGGCCGGCAAGGCCGGCAGCTCGCTCGGCGCATTTGTAAAGCTGATCGAGGGCATGCGCTTCGAGACTCAGCAGCTGCCGTTGCCGGAGATGGTGCAGGTCATGCTTGAGAAAAGCGGGCTGATCCTTCATTACCAGTCCGAAAAAGAAGGTGCCGATCGGATCGAGAACCTGGAGCAGTTAATCGCTGCGGCGACGGTGTTTGTTTCGGAAGAGGGCTTCGGCATGGATGCGCCGGCGCTGCTAGGCCCGCAAGCACAGCCGGCTGCCGCCACGCTGGTCGCCGGGGACGGCACGGAGATCATCGACGCCGATGCGCCGCTGGTGACGGTGATGTCGCCGCTATCAGCCTTCCTGTCGCATGCGTCGCTGGAGGCCGGCGACAATCAGGCGCAGGCCGGGCAGGATGCGATCCAGCTGATGACGGTACATTCGGCGAAAGGCCTGGAATTCGACGCCGTGTTCATCACCGGTCTGGAAGAAGGGCTGTTCCCGCATGAGAACAGCGAGCAGGCCGATGATGGGGTCGAGGAAGAGCGGCGGCTGATGTATGTGGCGATCACGAGGGCGCGCAAGCGGCTGTACATGAGCTTCGCGCAGACGCGAATGCTGCATGGCCAGACGCGCTACAACATGAAGTCGCGCTTCTTCGACGAGCTGCCGGAAGCGAGCCTGAAATGGCTGTCGCCGAAGGTGCAGTCGCACTGGTTCGGGCTGCCACAGCAAAAGGCCGCGTGGGTCGATGCGCCGGACGTCGGCAACAATCAGATCTCGCAGAAAATGTCGCGCGATGTCGGCTGGCGTATCGGCGAGAGCGTGCGCCACGCAAAGTTTGGCGAAGGCGTGATCGTCAACATTGAAGGCAGCGGGACGCAGGCGCGAGCAAGCATCAACTTCGGACGTAACGGGATGAAGCTGCTGGATCTGGGCATTGCGAAGCTGGAGCGAATGACCTGACGCCAGTGTCCCTATCGTTGCTGCCGGCTACTGGGGTGATGCCTCTGGCCGGTCAAACACTGCCGTGTAGGTCGGATAAAACGAGCAGTACATCACTAGCGTCAGGATGACCGACAACGGCATCAGCAGCATCACCGTGACCAGCGTCTTGCCCAGCAAAAGGCCGAGCAGGGCGCTGATGACCGCCGGCGCTGCAACGCCGATCACGATCCAGCCGAGCGCGTAGGCCATGAATGCACGGCCGCATCGGCGCACGGCGAAGAAGCTGTAAAAGACGGCCTTGAATAAGCCCATGCGTTGCCAGGTGATCAGTGGCGTCGCATGCCAGAAGCCCATCGCGAAGGGCAGGTAGGCCAGCGCCGAAAACAGCATCGCCAGCGGCAGGCTGTCGGTCGCTACACCCTCGGCGTCGGGCTTGATCTGCCCGGTCATGAGCTTCCAGAAGACGCCGCCATCGATCAGCGCCGATGCAGCCACGGCACCGATGGCCGCGAGCATGTATAGCGATCCCAGCCTCAGCAGCGTACCTAGCGCAGGCGAGCGAAATGCGGTCAGCAACAGGCGTGGCTTTACTTTTCGGCCAGCCTCGATATCCACGCTCGCCTGCATAAAGGCCTGCGTAAATGCCGGCATCAGCAGTAGCGGCAGCAATTGCCCGAGCAGCGGTATCAGTACCAGCGAGTACATCAGCAGCATGTACAAGAGGAACAGCATCGACAGTTCGGCCGGCTGCTTGCGGAACAGCGCAAAGCCTTGCCGGATCCAGTCGATACCGGCGCTTGCGGGCAGGCGTTGCATCGTCATCCCGCCAGCGCCTCGACGGCATGGTCAATCCGGTGGCGCAGGATGCGCTCGAAATGCGTCGGGTCGTGCGGCGTGAGCATCTCCGCTTCGCGCGGCAGATAGAAGTCATATAGCCGCGACAGCCAGAAGCGCAACGCCGCCGCCCGCAACAGCGCCGGCCAGGCGGCTTCTTCGGCGGACGTAAACGGGCGCTCGGTACGATAGGCATCGAGCATCGCCCGCACGCGCGCCGGGTCGGTTGCGCCGGTATCAAGATCGATGCACCAGTCGTTCACCGTCACGGCGACATCAAACAGCCAGGTGTCGCAGCCAGCGAAGTAGAAATCAAAAAAGCCCGACAGCCGTTCGCCGTCGAACATCACATTGTTGCGAAAGAGGTCGGCATGGATCGGGCCGCGCGGCAGAGATTCATACAGCGCCGACGCAGCAAATGCTTCCTGGAAGTGCATTTCAGCGCGCAGCAGGCGCTGTGCGTCGTCGGGCAGGTAGGGCAGCACCACCGGCGTGGTCTCGCGCCACCATTCGAGTCCGCGCAGGTTCGGCTGGTAGAGCGGATAGTCCTGTCCGGCGACGTGCATCTTCGCCAGCATCGCGCCGACTTCCCGGCAGTGCACCGGCTGCGGCGCCGGCTGCCAGTCGCCATGCAGCTTGGTGACGATTGCCGCCGGCTTGCCGTGCAGAGCATTGATGATCTCGCCGCGATCGCTGGCGATCGGCGCGGGTACGCGTACGCCGCGCTCGGCCAGATGGCGCATCAGGTTCAAATAAAAGGGCAACTGCTCGAAGCTGAGCTTCTCGAACAGGGTCAGCACGAACTCATCGCGGTCGGTGCCGAGAAAGAAATTGCTGTTCTCGATACCGGAAGAAATACCTTTGAGCGACGTAACGGTGCCGATCGGGAAGCGGGCCGCCCACGGAATGATCTCTTCCAGGGTGACCGGGGTGAAAACTGCCATAGCTGTTCTTGTTCGTCGGCGGGGCCGTGTGCGGTTGGAATTATCGTTGTGGCGGCGGCAAGGACCGGCTGTCTGACGAGGAGCCCGATCGGAACTGGAAGATCTCCCAGGTCGCGGCACGGCCGCCTTCCTGGTAATACGGGATCTGTTCCGCCGGCGTCACGTGATAGACGTTGCTGCCGCGCTGCACGCGTACCGAGGTCACGGCGTTTTGCTCGCGCGTTTGCGTGATGTTGGTGGTGCCGTCCGGCACGCGCGTCGAGGCGATCGGATTCTCGGGCGACGCGGCGTCGAGCAGCGGCTCGTCTGCCAGCGCCGCGGCGGGGGCAGCAGAGATCAGCGCGCCAAGGCTGGCAACGCGCAGGATACGCAGGCAGGTCAGGGGCAGCTTCATCGGGATTCGTGCAATGGGCGCCGTAAGCCGGCGCGAGGCACCCATTCTAGCAAACCGGGCGACGATGCCTCTATAGCTGCCTGCGGCGGCGGCAAACTCTGCCATAATCGGGCGCGCCCGCCGCACGGCGGCTGTCCATTTTCAGCACCTGCCGCAGTCGCAGCAGGGCTTTCCGGCTGCTTTTCAGATGAACAATACCCTGCTGCTGGTCGACGGTTCCAGCTACCTTTACCGTGCCTTTCACGCGATGCCTGACCTGCGCAACGCCGAGGGCGCGCCCACCGGTGCCATCTACGGCATGATCAATATGCTGCGCCGGCTGCGGCAGGACTATGACGCCGCCTATATCGCCTGCGTGTTCGATGCAAAAGGCAAGACGTTTCGCGACGATATGTACGCCGAGTACAAGGCGCACCGGCCGTCGATGCCGGAGGACCTGGCGAGGCAGATCGAGCCCATTCACGAGGTGGTGCGCGCACTCGGCTGGCCGATCCTGATGGTCGAGGGCATCGAGGCCGATGACGTCATCGGCACACTCGCCTGCGAAGCGACTTCGCGCGGCATGAAGACCATCGTCTCGACCGGTGACAAGGACCTCGCCCAGCTGGTGAATGACCATGTCACGCTGGTCAACACCATGAGCAATGAGACGCTCGACCATGCCGGTGTGGTGGCCAAGTTCGGCGTGCCGCCGGCCGGTATCGTCGACTACCTGACCCTGGTCGGCGATGCGGTCGACAATGTGCCCGGTGTCGAGAAAGTCGGCCCGAAAACGGCCGTGAAATGGCTCGCGCAATATAGCAACCTCGACGGCGTGATCGCGCATGCGGAAGAGATCGGCGGCGTGGTCGGCGCCAATCTGCGCCGTGCGCTCGAATGGCTGCCGTTGTCGCGCCAGCTGGTGACGGTGAAGTGCGACTGCGACTTGTCGGGCCATCATGTCTCTATCCTGGAATCCTTGCTTTCGCAGCCGGAAGACAAAGCGGCGATGAAAGCGTTTTTCGAGCGCATGGGTTTCCGCACCTGGCTGCGCGAGCTGAATGCAGAGCTGGCCCGCGAAGCGCAGCCGCAACCGGCCGCCGCCGGCGACGCACAAGGCAGTTTGTTCGCGGCCGATCCGCCAGCAGCGCCGCCGCACGAGATTCGGTACGAGACCGTGCTGACCGACGAACAGCTCGACCAGTGGCTCGCCACCATCAATGCGGCCGAACTGACCGCGTTCGACACCGAGACCACGTCGCTGGAGGCGATGCGGGCCGAGCTGGTCGGTATTTCGTTGTGCTGTACGCCCGGGCATGCGGCCTATATTCCGGTTGCGCACCGCTATCCGGATGCACCGGTGCAGCTGTCGCGCGAGCATGTGCTGGCGAAGTTGCGGCCGTGGCTGGAAGACGCGTCAAAGCCGAAGCTTGGCCAGCATCTGAAGTACGACAGCCATGTACTGGAGAACTACGGCATTCGCGTGCAGGGCATCGTGCATGACACGCTGCTGGAGTCGTATGTCGTCGAGTCGCACCGCAGCCACGACATGGACAGCCTCGCGCTGCGCTGGCTCGATCGCAAGACCATCAGCTATCAGGACGTTTGCGGCAAAGGGGCGTCGCAGATCGGTTTTGACGAAGTTGCACTCGACCGCGCGACCGAGTACGCGGCCGAAGATGCCGATGTCACGCTGCAGCTGCACCACGCGATCTGGCCGCGCCTCGAGATGAACGACGGGCTGCGCTTCGTCTACGAGCGTATCGAAATGCCGACCGCACGCGTGCTGCAATGTATCGAGCGCAATGGCGTGTTGATCGATGCGGCGCGGCTGGTCGCGCAGTCGCACGAGCTGGGCACGAAGCTGATGGAGCTCGAACGGCAGGCGTATGAGCTGGCCGGACAGCCGTTCAACCTGAATTCGCCTAAGCAGATCGGCGAAATCTTCTTCGACAAGCTGAAACTGCCGGTGGTGAAAAAGACCGCCAGCGGCGCCCCGTCCACTGACGAAGAGGTGCTGCAGAAGCTGGCCGAGGACTATCCGCTGCCGCGCCTGCTGCTCGAATATCGCGGCCTGGCGAAGCTGAAGTCCACCTACACCGACAAGCTGCCGAAGATGATCAATCCCGTCACCGGGCGGGTGCATACCAACTACGCGCAGGCAGTCGCAGTGACCGGGCGGCTGGCATCGAACGAGCCCAACTTGCAGAATATTCCGGTGCGCACTGCCGAAGGCCGCCGCATTCGCGAGGCTTTCATCGCGTCGCCCGGCAATCGGATTGTATCGGCCGACTATTCGCAGATCGAGCTGCGCATCATGGCCCACTTGTCCGAGGACGAGGGCATGCTCAAGGCTTTCGCGTCCGGCGAGGACATCCATCGCGCCACTGCCGCCGAGATTTTCGGCGTGCCGCTGGCCGAGGTGCAGGCCGAGCAGCGGCGTGCGGCCAAAGTGATCAATTTCGGACTGATTTATGGCATGAGCGTATTCGGCCTCGCCGGCAACCTGGGAGTCGAGCGCGCGGCTGCGCAGATGTACATGGACAAATACTTCACCCGCTTCGCCGGCGTGAAGCGCTTCATGGACGACATCCGCCAGCAGGCGAAGTCGCAGGGCTATGTCGAGACCGTCTTTGGCCGTCGCCTGTGGCTGCCTGAGATCAATTCGCCGAACGGCCCGCGTCGGCAAGCAGCGGAGCGGGCGGCGATCAACGCGCCGATGCAAGGCACGGCAGCTGACCTGATCAAGCTGGCGATGGTGGCGGTACAAGACTGGCTCGACCGTGACGGCCTGCGCACGCGGATGGTGATGCAGGTGCATGACGAACTGGTGCTCGATGTGCCGCAGGATGAGCTGGCGCTCGTGCAAGAACGACTGCCGCAGCTGATGGCCGGCGTCGCGGCGCTGAAGGTGCCGCTGGTGGCCGAGGTCGGCGTCGGCGCGAACTGGGAAGAGGCGCACTGAGTTTTGCGCCGTTGCTGTAGTGCGCTGGTGGGTTGCGGTGTACGTGATTCGGCGGATTGCCCGGGGGGCGGCGTGCGTGCTTTAATTTGCAGGCACGTAAAATAGCGGGTTTTGCAAGGGCGGACTGCTGCCGCCTGCGCGCACTTTCCGGGAAAAACAAATTAATACGCTGTCCTCTATCCTGCTGGCGACCTCACTCGGCGGCGTTCTCAGCATCTCGGCCGCAGCCTTCCTGTCGTACCGCCTGTTGTCGCGCATGGTGGAGCGCATGGTCAGCCTGTCGGTCGGTATTTTGCTGTCGACGTCGCTGCTGCACGCATTGCCCGAGGCCTTCGAGTCGGACGCCAATCCGCATGTGCTGTTTGCCACGCTGCTCGGCGGGCTGCTGGGATTTTTCCTGCTCGAGAAACTGGCGATCCTGCGGCATTCACACCATTACGAAGGCGATGGCCATGGCCATGAGCATGGGCACGATGCACACGAGGCCGGCAAGTCCGGCTGGATGATCCTGGTCGGCGACAGCCTGCACAATTTCACCGATGGCGTGCTGGTGGCGGCGGCCTTCCTCGCCGATCCCAAGCTGGGCGTGATTACGGCGCTGGCCATCACCGCGCACGAGATCCCTCAGGAGATCGGCGATTTCATCGTGCTGCTGAATGCCGGCCTCACCAAAGCGCGCGCCTACGCGTACAACCTGATCTGCAGCCTGATGTCAGTGATTGGCGGCGTCGTCGGTTATTACACGCTGGGGGACGGCATTCATCTGGTGCCGTACGTGCTGGTGCTGGCGTCATCCGGCTTTATCTATATCGCCGTCAGCGACCTGATGCCGCAGATGCAGCGCCGTGCCACCCTGCGCGAGACGGTGCCGCAAGTGATACTGATCGCGTTGGGTGTGGGCATCGTGCTGCTGCTGACGCAGCGATTCCACGTGCATTAAGCGCCGATCCTGGTTTTAGCGTCTGCGATTAATTTTTCGGGCCCCGGCACAGACAGCACGTTCCTGCCTGTGCCGGTTGATGCGATCAGGGGTGCCCGGTCGCCACGGGCCGCGACGCATCCGCGCACCACTCGCTCCATGAGCCCGGATACAGCGCCGCGCCGGAGAGCCCGGCAATTTCCATCGCCAGCAGGTTGTGGCAAGCAGAGATGCCCGAACCGCACTGGGCGATCGTGTTCTCCGGCGTCTTGATCAGCGCCGAGAAGTCGCTGCGCAGCTGCTCGGCCGCCTTGAATCGCCCATCGGCCGTGAGGTTGTCCTTGAAGAAGCGGTTCTTCGCGCCCGGAATGCGCCCGCCGACCGGGTCAATGGTCTCGTTCTCGCCGCGGAAGCGATCATTGGCGCGTGCGTCCAGCACAGTCTTCGCGCGAGCCGACAGGTTCGCCAGTACGTCGTCGGCGCTGACCGCCGTGACCAGTGACGGTTGCAGCGTGATCGAGCCGCGCGGACGGTTGATGACGGCCGTGGTCAGCTCGCCGCCGGCTGCTTGCCAGGCCGGCAGGCCGCCGTCCAGCACCGCCACGCCATGGTGGCCGACCCAGCGCAGCATCCACCACAGCCGTGCGGCGAACATGCCGCCGTGCGCATCGTAGGCGATCACTTGCGAGTTCGGATACACGCCCCAGCCGCGCAGCGTCTCGATAAAGACTTCCGGTCGCGGCAGCGGATGGCGGCCGCGGAATTCACCGTTCGGCCCCGGCGCTTTGTCGGACAGGTCACGGTCAGCGTCAGCATGCTGCGCGCCGGGAAGGTGGCCGGCGGCAAACGCAGCAGCGCCGGCGTTCGGATCGGACAGTTCCGCGCGGCAGTCAAGGATCACGAACGTAGGATTATCGATGTGCTGCTTCAATTCCGAAGCAGTGATCAGCGTGGTGAACGACATCAGCAGGTCTCCTGGTGTTGTTGGGCGCCCCCGGCATGCTGCTGTGATGACGCCGTCTTGCCGGCGACGGTCGCGGGCATTTATTTGGATGGGTTACTGCGACTGCTGCGGGCATTATAGAAGGTCGCGGCGACGCCGCTGACGAGGATGACCGCAATGCCGGACCAGCCCCACAGATCGAGCCGGTCGTTCCAGATCAGCATGCCCCAGATGCTGGAGAATACGATGCCGGTATATTGCAGGTTGGCGGTGACGAGCATGGCGCCGTAACGGTAGGCGCGCGTCATGGCGATCTGCGCGATGGTGGCCGTGACGCCGATCGATACCAGCAGCAGCGCGTCCAGTGGCGATAGCCTGTGCAGGATGCGGAATTCGCCGGTCTGCAGCCAGCTGTCGATCAGGCCGCTCAGGAGGCCGGCGACGACGCCGCTGGCCGAAAAATAAAACACGACACGGTATTCCGGCTCGCCCAGCTGGCCCAGCTTTTTCACTTGAATGTAGGCAAGCGCGGACAGGAAGCCCGAGATCAATGCGGTGACGCCACCCAGCCATTGTTCAGCGTGCAGAGTGGGCTTGAGCAGCAGCGCGACGCCGCCGAAGCTGGTGACAATGGCCGCGGCCAGCCCCCACTCGAAACGACGCGTGCCGTGCCACCAGCCGAGCGTGAACACAATGGCCGCGATCCATATCGGCGCCATGTAATTCAGCGTCATTGCGGTGGCCAGCGGCAGCCGGCCGATGGCGAAGAACCACAGCCACAGCGCCGTCACGCCGACGAAGCCGCGCCACGCGTGATGCCAGGGGAATGGCGTGACCAGCGGCAGTCCGCGCCAGCGCGCCAGTGCGAACAGCACGAGCACGCCGACGGCGCCGCGGCACATCACGATTTCCGAGGTGGACGACGTTGCCGACGCCAGCTTCACGCACACGCCCATGATGGCGAAGACGAAGCTGGCGACCAGCATCCAGAGCGACTGCATGCGGGCCTTTCGTCAGGCGCGGGGCATCACAGCGCGATCTTGCTGCGGTACCACTCGTGGAAGTGCTGCATGCCGTCTTCCATCGGCGACTGGTAAGGCCCGACCTCATTGACGCCGCGGTCGAGCAGGATCTTGCGGCCGGCGTCCATGCGCAGCGCGATCTCGTCGTCCTCGATGCAGGTTTCCATGTAGGCGGCGCGCTCGGCGTCGATGAAGCCGCGCTCGAACAGTGCGATCTCTTCCGGGTAGTAGAACTCGACCACGTTGGTGGTCTTTTGCGGCCCGTTTGGCCACAGCGTCGATACCACCAGCACGTTCGGATACCACTCGACCATGATGTTCGGATAGATCGTCAGCCAGATCGCGCCATACGGCGGCAGCTGCCCGTTATTAAAGCGCAGCACTTCGTCATGCCAGCGCTGATAGACCGGCGAGCCGGACTTCTTCAGCGCCGCATTCACGCCCACGGTCTGCACACTGTAGCCGTTGCCGAGTTCCCAGCGCAGGTCGTTACAGGTGACGAAATTGCCCAGTCCCGGATGGAAAGGCTCGACGTGATAATCCTCGAGGTAGACCTCGATGAAGGTCTTCCAGTTGTAGTCGCAGTCGTGCACCTCGACATGGTCGAGCATGTAGCCATCGAAGTTCAGGTCTTTCGTGACCGACAGCGACTTCAGCATGCCCGGTACATCGACGCCGTTGTCATCGAACAGCAGGCCGTTCCAGCCCTGCAGACCGAAGCGCGACAGGTTCAGGCAAGGCGTCTCGCCGAAGTGCGGCGCGCCGATCAGCTCGCCTTTCAGGTCGTAGGTCCAGCGGTGCAGCGGACAGACGATGTTGCTCGAATTGCCCCGGCCGGTCAGCATTTTTGCCTGACGATGGCGGCAGACGTTCGAGATCAGCTCGATGCCCTGCGGGCCACGCACCAGCACGCGGCCGTCGTTTTCCCATGGAAGCGTCGCATGGTCGCCGGTATTCGGCACCATGAGTTCATGGCCCACGTAGCGCGGGCCTTGCTTGAACAGCAGTTGGTTTTCTTGTTTCAGCAGCGCGTCATCGAAGTACGCGGCCACCGGAAGTTGCGCGTTGGAGCGCGCGAGCCTTGAGAGACTGGCCAGATCGGACATCCCCACCCCCAAATTAATTTGCACCAACCTAAGAGTTAAAGAATCCGCAAAAAACTGTGTTCAAACGATATGAAACGGTTATTTTTTGGACGAAGGCGGGATTATAACCCGGCCGGTGACCCTGGACTACCCGGCCACCTGCGCAGGCGGCCAATGGCGGTAGTGCGGCAAGCGGCAAAAGCTTGCTGAATTGCTATCGGTCGAATGAGCGTCATCGTCGCTGCGAGCGCGGTCGGCATGTTCGTTATCGCCGCTTTCCATGGGTATTTCGTCCGAGGGCGCCGATGATTGCACTAAAATACGCGGTCAGTCCGATTGACCCATCCCATGCCGAAAAAGAATCCTGCGGAACAGCCGGTCGCCACCTTTGAGGAGGCGATGGAAGAGCTAGAACAGCTCGTCGCGAAGATGGAGTCCGGCGAGCTGCCGCTCGAAGCGTCGCTCGCGGCCTATCAGCGCGGCTCCGAACTCGTGAAACATTGCGCCGCGCAGCTCGAGCGCGTCGAACAACAAATCAAAGTCCTTGAAGGCGACATGCTCAAGCCCTTCGACGCAGGCAGCGATGAGGACGAGGACGCATGAGCGCCGCATTTGCTGACTGGCGCACCGAGGTGCAAACGTCAATGGAGGCGGTGCTGGACCGGCATTTGCCGGCCGTATCGCAGTCGCCGACCCGCCTGCACGAAGCGATGCGGTATGCATCGATGGGCGGTGGCAAGCGGGTACGCGCGCTGCTGGTCTTTGCGGCCGGCGAGCTGTTCGATGCGCCGCGCGATGCGCTTGAGCGCGCTGCGGCCGCCGTCGAGATGATCCATGCGTATTCGCTGGTGCACGACGACATGCCCTGCATGGACGACGACGACCTGCGCCGTGGCAAGCCGACCGTACACCGACAATATGACGAGGCGACCGCGCTGCTGGTCGGTGATGCGCTGCAGTCTCAGGCGTTCGAGGTGCTGTGCGCCGGGCCGCTCGCGGCCGAGCGCAAGCTGGCCATGCTGGCGCTGTTGGCGCGCGCGGCCGGTTCGAGCGGGATGTGCGGCGGGCAGGCGATTGATCTGGACTCCGTCGGCGTGGCGCTGTCGTTGCCCGAGCTTGAGCAAATGCACCGCCTGAAGACCGGCGCCTTGCTGCGCGCGTCGGTCATGCTCGGCGGTGCCGCCGGCAAGGCATTGCTGCCGACTGAGGAGGCCGCGCTGGATGCGTACGCCCAGGCAGTCGGACTGGCCTTCCAGGTGGTCGACGATATTCTGGATGTGACCGCCGATTCGGCGACACTGGGCAAGACCGCGGGCAAGGACGCTGCCAACGACAAACCGACCTATGTGTCGATCCTCGGTCTGGACGCGTCGATCGCGCTGGCCGAGACCTTGCGCCAGGATGCCCACCGGGCGCTGTTGCCATTTGCAGACGGCGCACAGCGTTTGCGCGAATTGGCCGATCTTGTTGTGCAAAGGAGGGCCTGAATGATGGACCTGCTACAAAAAATCAATGACCCCGCCGACTTGCGTGCGCTGTCGCGCGCCGACTTGCAGCGGCTGGCAGACGAGCTCAGGCAGTATCTGCTGGAGTCGGTTTCCAAGACCGGCGGTCACTTGTCGTCCAATCTCGGCACGGTCGAGCTGACGATCGCGCTGCACTACGTGTTCAGCACGCCGGAAGACCGGATCGTCTGGGACGTCGGTCACCAGACCTATCCCCACAAGATCCTGACCGGGCGACGCGACCGGATGCCAACGCTGCGCCAGCAGGGTGGCCTGTCGGGCTTTCCGCGCCGCGACGAAAGCCGGTACGACACCTTCGGCACTGCGCATTCGTCGACCTCGATCTCGGCGGCGTTGGGGATGGCGCTGGCCGCGCGCACGAAGGGCGAATCGCGCCATTCGGTGGCCGTGATCGGCGACGGCGCGATGACGGCCGGCATGGCCTTCGAGGCGCTGAACAATGTCGGCGTCTATGAAGACATCAAGATGCTGGTCGTCCTGAACGATAACGATATGTCGATCTCGCCGCCGGTCGGCGCGCTGAATCGCTATCTCGCCCGCCTGATGTCGGGCAAATTTTATGCGGCGGCGAAGAATGTCGGTCGCTCGGTGCTGCCGACGTCGATGCTGGAATTTGCCAAGCGCTTCGAGGAACATGCGAAAGGCATGCTGACGCCGGCAACGATGTTCGAGGAGTTCGGGCTGAATTACATTGGCCCGATTGATGGCCACGATCTGGATGCATTGATTCCGACGCTGCAGAACCTGAAAAATCTCGAAGGCCCGCAGTTCCTGCATGTGGTCACGAGAAAGGGCCAGGGCTATAAGCTGGCCGAGGCCGATCCGGTGCTGTATCACGGCCCCGGAAAATTCAATCCCGCCGAGGGCATCAAGCCGGCCAGCGCGCCGGCCAAGAAGACCTACACGCAAGTGTTCGGCGACTGGCTGTGCGACATGGCGGCGGCCGACGACAAGCTGGTCGGTATTACGCCGGCGATGCGCGAGGGTTCAGGGCTGGTGCAGTTCGAGCAGCGTTTCCCGGACCGTTATTACGACGTCGGCATCGCCGAGCAGCATGCAGTGACCTTTGCCGCCGGTCTGGCCTGCGAAGGCATGAAGCCGGTGGTGGCGATCTATTCGACCTTCCTGCAGCGTGCGTATGACCAGCTGATCCATGATGTCGCGTTGCAGAACCTCGACGTGACGTTTGCACTCGATCGTGCCGGACTGGTCGGCGCCGACGGCGCCACGCATGCGGGCAACTACGACATCGCCTACCTGCGCTGCATCCCTAATCTGGTGGTGATGGCGCCGAGCGACGAGCATGAATGCCGGCTGATGCTCAGCACGGGCTACCGCCATCCCGGACCGGCTGCGGTGCGCTATCCGCGCGGCGCCGGCGTCGGTGCTGCAACGGGCGAACTGCTCGAAACGATCGCGCTTGGCAAGGGCCTGGTGAGGCGCGAGGGGCGGCAGGTCGCACTGCTGGCGTTCGGCACGATGGTGGCGCCGGCGCTGAAGGCGGCCGACGAGCTGAATGCCACCGTGGCCGACATGCGCTTCGTCAAGCCGCTGGATACGGCGCTGGTCGCGCAACTGGCGGCTACGCACGACCTGATCGTCACGCTCGAAGAGGGCTGTGTGATGGGGGGCGCCGGTTCGGCGGTGGCCGAGGCATTGGCCGCTGCAGGCATCGTTAAACCCGTGCTGCAGCTGGGGTTGCCGGACAAGTTCATTGATCACGGCGATGCGCAGGTACTGCTGGCGCAATGCGGACTCGATGCAGCGGGGATCGTGGCGTCGGTCAGGCAGCGGCTGGGCGGTAGCGAGCCCAGGCTCGTAGTGAACAACTAAGAGCCTGTCCTGGTAGGCCGCTGGCGGCGTTGGCAGTCCCTTGCCGACCGTCTGTACTGTCTGCGTAACTGCCGCCTTGCCACCGACCTACCGAGACAGGCTCTAAGTAGCAGGCCTGGCCTCAGAACGATAAAGGCGCGCAAGCCGTGATGGCTGCGCGCCTTTATTTTGGCCGGTACTGTCGTCTCACTCGCGGCCGCGTCCCTTTTCCCACAGCACGTCGCTGCCGCCGTCATGACGGTTCAGCACCCGCGCCAGCACGAACAACAGATCCGACAGCCGGTTCACATACTGGCCGAGCCGTGCGTGCACTTTCTCCGCACGGCTTAGCGCAACGATGCTGCGCTCGGCGCGCCGGCACACGGTGCGGCACACATGCGACAGCGCCGCGGCGTGCGATCCGCCCGGCAGGATGAAATCCTTCAGCGGCTCCAGCGTCGCGTTGTACTTTTCGAGCAGCGCATCGAGCCGCGCTACCTGCGCATCCGTCATCATCACGAAGCCTGGAATACTCAGTTCGCCGCCCAGATCGAAGAGGTCGTGCTGGATCGTGACCAGTTCTTCTCGCAAGGCGTCGGGCAGGTTGTCACACAACAGCAGGCCAATGTGCGAATTGAGTTCATCCACATCGCCCATCGCCTGCACGCGCAGTGCGTCTTTTTCCGTGCGGCTGCCATCGCCCAGACCCGTGGTGCCGTCGTCACCCGTGCGGGTCGCAATTTTCGATAGTCGATTGCCCATATTGTCAATTTCAAACGTCAGGCTGCCAAGAATACGGGAAAATCGCGGATTTAGCCTTTACCTTCCCTAAAGGGGGAGGCATTCATCGGTCGATCGAACCGCTCAGAGTACAATAGCTTGCTTGAGGAGAATTCCCATGAACCATCCGATTCCTACCGTGCTGCGACGAGAAATGCCCGCAGCTTTGCTTTCCGGCCTCCAGGCTCGTTTCGGCGACCGTCTGTCCACCAGTCATGCGATGTGCGAGCACCATGGTCGCGACGAATCGTCGTATGACCCGATGTTGCCGGATGCCGTGGTGTTTGCGCAGTCGACCGACGATGTCGCCGCCGCTGTGGCTTTGTGCAATGAACACCGTTTCCCCGTGATCCCTTATGGCACGGGCACGTCGCTGGAAGGTCACATTCTTGCGGTGCAGGGCGGCGTGTCGATCGACCTGTCGCAGATGAACCAGGTCGTGTCGATCAATCCGGAAGACCTGACGGTGACGGTGCAGCCGGGCGTGACGCGCAAGCAACTGAACACGGAGATCAAGGACACCGGCCTGTTCTTCCCGATCGATCCGGGCGCCGACGCCTCGATTGGCGGCATGGCCGCGACCCGCGCCTCTGGCACCAACGCGGTGCGCTACGGCACGATGCGCGAGAACGTCCTGGCGCTGACGGTCGTCACTGCCGAGGGCAAGATCATCAAGACCGGCACGCGCGCAAAGAAGTCGTCGGCCGGCTATGACCTGACGCGGCTGTTTGTCGGCAGCGAGGGCACGCTGGGCATCATTACGGAAGTGACACTGCGGATCTATCCGCAGCCTGAGGCGATCTCGGCGGCGGTGTGTTCGTTCCCGGACATTGCCGACGCGGTGAACACGGTGATCCAGACGATTCAAATGGGTGTGCCGGTGGCGCGCGTTGAATTTGTCGACGAGAACAGCGTGCGCGCGCTGAACAAGCACGACAAGCTGACCCTGCCTGAGAAGCCGCTGCTGCTGTTTGAGTTCCACGGCAGCGAGCATGGTGTGACGGAGCAGGCCGAGCTGGTCCAACAGATTGCCGACGAACACGGCGCGACCGGCTTCGAATGGGCGACTCGCCCTGAAGACCGCACGCGTCTGTGGCAGGCACGGCATAACGCGTATTTTGCGTTGCTGCAGCTGCGCGCAGGCAGCCGCGCGATCTCGACCGACTGCTGCGTGCCGATCTCGCGGCTGGCCGATTGCCTGCTCGAGACCAAGGCCGATCTCGAGCGCGAGAAGATCGTGCACGGCATTATCGGCCACGTCGGCGACGGTAATTTCCATGTGCAGATGCTGGTCGATCCGAACGATCCTGCCGACATCGCACGGGCCGAGGGCGTCAATGAGCGCATGGTCGCGCGTGCCATTGAGATGCAGGGCACCTGCACCGGCGAGCACGGCGTCGGCCTGCACAAGATCGGCTTCCTCGTGCAAGAGCATGGCGAGGGTGCGATCGATGTCATGCGCACGATCAAGCACGCGCTTGATCCGAACAATATCCTCAACCCGGGCAAAGTGATCCGCTGGTGACACTCGCCTTTTGATGCAAGGTTCCGATGGCAACACGCATTCCCCCGGTTCACGCGCTGTCCGCATTTGAAGCAGCGGCACGGCACGGCTCGTTCGCGCTGGCGGCGGAAGAACTTTGCATCACGCCATCGGCGCTGTCGCATCGCATCCGTCTGCTGGAGGAGTTCGTCGGCGAGCGCCTGTTTGTGCGCGATGGCCGGAATGTCGGCCTGTCCGAATTCGGCCGCCGTTATCTTGACGTCGTGCGGCAGGCGCTGCGCACGCTGACGGATTTCCCGATTCCGCGCCGCGCAGCATCCGCGCAGCCACGGCTCAAGATCACGGTACCGCCGACGTTTGCGCGTTACATGCTGGTACCCCACCTCGACTCGTTCACGGCGCTGCACCCGGAGATCGCGATCGAGATCTATCTGTCCGTGCCGCTGTACGATCTCGCGCTGGCCGAGAGCGACCTCGAGGTTCGTTTCGGGCCCGGTCGCTATCCTAACTTGCAGACCGAGAAGCTGTTTTCCGAGCCGACCTTCGTCGTCGCCAGCCCGGCCTATCTGAAAACTGTCGGTGAGCTGCGCGAGCCGGCGGACCTGAAGAAGGCGACGCTGATCCGCTCTGCACTTGAGCCGTGGCAGCCGTGGTTCGAGGCCGCCGGTCTCGACTGGCCCGAGCCGACCACGGGCATTCGCGTCGATGATCTTGGCCTGTTGCAGGAGATGGTGCGCCACGGGCATGGCGTTGGCCTGGCCCGAGAGCACTTTGCCCGTGAGCTGATCGACGCTGGCGAGCTGGTGAGGCTGTTTGATGTGCAGATGAGCTCGCCACCGCATGCCTACTACGCGGTCTATGAAAAGCCAGTGCTGGAGCGGCCGGAAGTTGCGGTATTCCTGCAATGGATGCGCGACACCTTCAAGAGCCCTTAAGGCTGCCGAGCGGTTAGCCAGCGGGCCAATTCGGGCCATGTGCGCTGGCTTCTGGCAAAAATTTTCATCTTTCCCGGCAAAGCTTTTCAGGCCAAAAGCTGAGTATTAGCCATCGCGATTCAGGGGCTTTCGCTAAACTACAGGCCTTTCTCATCCGGCTGCGGTATCCGCTGCAGCTGCTCCAGGATTGCCTGAAATGAACGCCCCTATTGAACCGGTCTTCGCGCTCGCGCGGCAGCAGGAGGTCGTCGCTGCATTGCGCGCCGAACTGCCTGCGCAGGCCGTGCTGTACAACGAAGAAGATACCCGGCCCTATGAATGCGACGGTCTGGCGGCCTATCGGCAGCTGCCGATGGTCGTCGTTTTGCCCGAGAACGAGGCGCAAGTCGTCGCTGTGCTCAAGGTCTGCCGTCGCCTTGGCGTGCAGATCGTGCCGCGCGGCGCCGGCACGGGCCTGTCCGGCGGTGCGACGCCGATCGCCGATGGCGTGGTGCTGTCGACCGCACGGCTGAACCGTATCGTCAGCCTTGATGCCTATGCGCGCACTGCTGTCGTGCAGCCCGGCGTACGCAACCTGGCGATCTCGGAAGCGGCCGGCGCGCATGGGCTGTACTACGCGCCGGATCCGTCGTCGCAGATCGCTTGCTCAATCGGCGGCAACGTCGCAGAAAATTCCGGCGGCGTGCACTGCCTGAAATACGGCCTCACGGTACACAATGTGCTGCGCGTGCGCATGGTCACCATCGACGGCGATGTTGTCGAACTCGGCAATGAAGGACTCGATGCGCCTGGCCTCGATTTGCTGGCGGTGTTCATCGGATCCGAAGGCATGCTGGGCGTGGTCACTGAAGTGACTGTCAAGCTGGTGCCGAAGCCTCAGCAGGCCAGGGTGATCATGGCGTCGTTCGATGATGTCGTGAAGGGCGGTAATGCGGTCGCGAACGTGATCGCTGCAGGCATCATTCCGGCGGGCCTCGAAATGATGGACAAGACCAGCTCACGCATGGTGGAGCCTTTCGTCAAGGCCGGCTATGACACCGATGCCGAGGCGATCCTGCTGTGCGAATCCGATGGTACCGTTGAAGAGGTCGAAGAAGAGATCGCCCGCATGACCGAGGTGCTGAAGGCTTCGGGTGCGACAGCGATCGCCGTATCGACCAGCGAGGCCGAGCGCCTGAAGTTCTGGTCCGGTCGCAAGAACGCGTTCCCGGCTGCGGGCCGCATTTCGCCCGACTACTACTGCATGGACGGCACCATTCCGCGCAAACACCTTGCGCAAGTGCTGCTCGGTATCGCCGAGATGGAAAAGACCTATGCGCTGCGCTGCGCGAACGTCTTCCATGCGGGCGACGGCAACTTGCACCCGCTGATTCTGTTCGATGCCAACACGCTTGGCGAATTCGACCGCGCGGAGCAATTTGGTGCGGCCATTCTCGAGCTGTGCGTCGAGGTGGGCGGCACCATCACCGGCGAGCACGGCGTCGGTATCGAAAAGATCAACTCGATGTGCGTGCAGTTTTCACCGCAGGAGCGCGAGGCCTTCTTCGCAGTCAAGCGCGCGTTCGATACGGCCTTCCTGCTCAATCCCGACAAGGCGATTCCGACGCTGCATCGCTGCGCCGAATACGGAAAGATGCATGTGAAGCGGGGTGAGCTGAAATACCCCGAGCTGCCGCGCTTCTGAGCGGTCCGGCCATTGCGCCTCTGAAAAAAGAAAACGCTAACAATGAATCAGGTTTTGCAGGAATTCCGCGATCGCATCGCGGCGGCCACGGCCTCCGGGCAGCCGCTGCGCATTCGCGGCAACGGTACCAAGGATTGGTACGGGCAATCGCTCGACGGCGAGGTGCTGGAGACGACTGCCTACAGCGGCATTGTGTCCTATGACCCGACCGAGCTTGTCATCACTGCGCGTGCCGGCACGTCGCTGCGCGAGATCGGTGCGGCGCTCGCCGACAAAAAGCAGATGCTCGCATTCGAGCCGCCGCGTTTCGACGGCCTGGCCACGATCGGCGGTATCGTCGCCAGCGGCCTGTCCGGTCCGCGCCGGCAGGCCGTCGGTTCGGTGCGCGATTTCGTTCTGGGCAGCGTGCTGATGGACGGCAAAGGCGAGGTGCTGCACTTTGGCGGACAGGTGATGAAGAACGTCGCCGGCTACGATGTATCGCGCCTCTTGACCGGATCGCTGGGCACGCTCGGCCTGATCCTCGAGGTGTCACTGAAAGTACTGCCACGGCCGTTCGCACAACATTCGCTGCAGTTCGATATGGGCGAGCAAGAGGCGCTGCACCAACTCAATGTCTGGGGCGGCCAGCCGCTACCGATCTCGGCCTCGTGCTGGTTCGATGGCAAGCTCAGCGTGCGTCTGTCGGGCGCGCAGGCCGCAGTCGATGCGGCGATCGCGAAAATGGGCGGCATCGCGCTGCCCGACGCGGACGCTTTCTGGGACAGCCTGCGCGAGCAGCAGCATGCTTTTTTTGCCGATACCACGGCAGGGTTGTGGCGCGTGTCCGTGCCGACGGTGGCGGCGCCCCTGCAACTCCCCGGATCGCAGTTGATCGAATGGGGCGGCGCGCAGCGCTGGCTGAAGAGCACGGCAGACGCCGTTGCCATCCGCGCTGCGGCTACGGCGGCCGGTGGCCATGCCACGCTGTATCGCGGCGGCGACAAGGCGGTCGGTGTGTTCCAGCCGCTGGCGCCGGCGGTGGCTCGCATTCATCGCAATCTTAAAAATGCTTTTGACCCGGCCGGCATCTTCAATCCGCGCCGCATGTATACCGACCTCTGACGATGCAAACCAATCTCGCCGACTTCATCAAGCACACGCCCGAGGGACAGGAGGCAGACGCCATCCTGCGCAAATGCGTGCACTGCGGCTTCTGCACGGCGACCTGCCCGACCTACCAGCTGCTCGGCGACGAGCTCGATGGTCCGCGTGGCCGTATCTACCTGATCAAGCAGGTCCTCGAAGGCAAGCCTGCAACGGAAAAGACCCAACTGCACCTGGATCGCTGCCTGACCTGCCGCAACTGCGAGAGCACTTGCCCATCGGGTGTAACTTACGGCCGGCTGGTCGACATTGGCCGCGGCGTCGTCGAAAAGCAGGTCAAGCGCCCGTTCGCACAGCAGCTGGTGCGCACGGTGCTCAAGGAAACACTGCCGCGCAAGGCCTTGTTCACGCCGGCGATGAAGCTGGGGCAGGCGGTGCGTCCGCTGCTGCCGCAAGCGCTGAAGAACAAAGTGCCCGAGGCGCGCGATGCAGGCCGTTGGCCTTCGCGCAGCCACGCGCGCAAGATGCTGCTGCTGGATGGCTGCGTGCAGCCGGCGATGTCGCCCAATATCAATTCGGCGACGGCGCGCGTGCTTGACAAGCTGGGCGTCGAGCTGGTGATAGCGCCGAAGGCTGGCTGCTGCGGCGCGATCCGGTATCACATGAACGATCAGGACGGCGGCCTGGACGACATGCGTCGCAATATTGATGCTTGGTGGCCGTACGTAGAAGCCGGCGTGGAGGCCATTGTGATGACGGCTTCTGGTTGTGGTGCTACCGTCAAGGAATATGGCCATCTGCTGGCGAACGATCCTGCCTATGCGAGCCGCGCGCAGCGCATTTCGGCACTGACGAAAGACCTGTCCGAGATCATGCCGGCCTTCGAGAAGGAGCTCGAGCACAAGCTCGCCGGCAAGATCGGCAAGCGCGTGGCCTACCACCCGCCGTGTACGCTGCAGCACGGCCAGCAGATTCGAGGCAAGGTGGAGTCGGTATTGCGTGCCTGCGGTGTGGATGTGAAGCTCTGCGCCGACAGCCATCTGTGCTGCGGCTCGGCTGGCACCTATTCGGTGACACAGCCTGAGCTCTCTTACCGCCTGCGGGACAACAAGCTGAAGAATTTGCAGGCGACCGATCCGGAAATGATCGTGTCAGCCAACATCGGTTGTCTGACCCATTTGCAGTCCGGTACCGATACGCCGGTGCGGCACTGGATCGAGCTGATCGATCAGGCGCTGTAAACCTGTAAACAGGGCCCCTTGCGGGGCCCTGTTTACATTGCCTTAGTTGGCCGCATCCACGTCGCGTTGCGTGGGATTGCCGGCCCAAACCTCTTCCGACACCTCGGAGGATGTGCTGTCATCCGGAAATTCGACCGTATAACTGTGCTCTGTCGAATCGTCATCGATGGTCCTGACTGCGCTGACCTCGATAGAAGACAACTCGGACGAAGACACTTCCGTCGATGCACGATCCGGTGAGTCGGACTGCGCTTGACCTTCTCGCACTCTGATTTGTCCGGGAATCGATGTCGCAACAGTTTGCGCAGATTTCTTCGATTGCACGTCTCTGGCGGTCAAAAATG
>JACCDQ010478013.1_pt1 | contig 41670 bp, 39 predicted proteins | sample 7446031 | NCBI WGS metagenome assembly JACCDQ01 (sample SAMN15323442, study PRJNA562643) | freshwater metagenome | isolation source: river surface water | place: USA:Blue River Watershed | collected 2017-08-17 | reverse complement strand
TACGAGTGTTTCTATTAAAGACGCGTCGTTCAATGATTTAATCGACTATAAATTAATTGCTTTGATTCTTTTGTTATCCTTGGCAATTGAATGGTTCTTGCGCCGTTGGTTTGGTGGTTATTAATTCTTAAACAACTTTTTTTTCATCGATATATACTAAACAAAAAGCTTGTGCGTTTTTAGAGAAACAAACTCACGTTCTTGCCTATGTTGAAAAAATACCCTGAAGTTATCGCTCCTGCCAATGAGTTGAAAAATGGCCCTTCAAACAATGTGATTAACGCGTTATTAAATTACAGTAAATCGCTAGAAGTGAAAAAAGTGAAAAAGAAAAATGTTCTTATTCACCTCAATTAAAAAACTGTAGCCATCCGAAAGGGTGGCTTTTTTTGTGTCTATTAAATTCGTATATTAGAGTAAAATCTTTTACTATGAAAACTTACCACAATCTACAAATCTTCGTTTCTTTTTTGTTCTTCTTTTCGTTTTTCCAATTGAATGGACAATATTCTAGATCTTTTCATACCACCGATTATGCTGGAGAAATAAGAACGAATAAAGTATTTGAATACAACGATACAATTTATTCCTTAAGTACTAAAGAGTGTAGTGACAGCACTTTTAATTTGCAAATTATTCAGCTTGATAATTTTGGAGAAACGATAAAATATCATACAATTAATGGAAATTCATTGTATGGAAATCATATGATTAGTGGTGTTTCCATTAGCGCTGACACAATGATAGTAGCACTTCAATCAAAAATTACTACAGTTAACAAACTAGTATTTTTAAAAATTGACTTAAACTCGTTTGCGCTAATTAGCACTTTCATTAACCCAATGAATTTTAAGTTTGGTTATTCAGAATGTATTCAAAAAAATGATAGTTTAGTTATATACTTGTCAAATTCAATATCTGGAATTTATCGATTTTCACATGCTATAGCAAATCCTGCTGTCTATTCCCAAGAACTTGTTTCTTCTGTAATTAATATAACAGGTTCGAGTTTAGGACACAAGGCATTTGAACTAATTATAAGCGGACAGGATGAATTTTTTGTATCCAAATCAACTTTGTATCATCGTAATTCATTAGGACAATATTCAAGTCAACCTATTTTAATGAATTTAATCAATACTGGATTTTCATTTATTAAAAATTCATCGAATGAACTCGTCCTTTTTAAGATGAATAACTATGAAAAATATGATCTTGGATTAAATTTAATAGCTTCGGGTACATTCAATGGTATACCAGCAAACCCTAGCATGTTTCAAGAAGTTGAATTTGACGGAACGAATTACAATTACTTTTTATCAGGACAATCTGAATTAACCATTCTCAAATTAAATCTCAATTTTCAGACAATAAGTTCTGCATTAATTAAAGGTCAGACACAAATTTTTGGTTTACATAAATCCGGCACTACTTTCTATTTACATGGAAATAAGATAGAAAATTGTCCATCAATTCTTTTTTATTCGAATGAATTTGTATTTGAGCCACATTCGGATTTCATTGTTAAAATTTCTGATCAAACAATCCCTCAATTCTATGAATACATTCAAGAACTTAGTAATGAAAATCAAACCGCTACGCTTGGACATTTAAACAACCTTTTGGTAGCAACAGAAACTCAGAAAGGTTTAACTCAAAATCATAACCAGCAACAAAAATCCTTAGTTTTTTCTGCTAAAAATTTTCAATTAGCAAATGGAAGCAATACTGCGTATAGTTATGCAACTTTTTCTAAAGATAGCTTACTACCTGGTCCATATACGAATCCACTTCTAAATAATTTTGAGAACATCGATAAATACAATCGAGGCTATTATGTTGATAAGGAGATGATTAATAATCATTTAATTCAAATTTCATCTGGAAATAGTAATTATGTTATTCCCTTTGGTATTCGAGAATGGCCTGCTCATGGCAACCTTTTTTTAGGTCAAGCTTCTGATTTAGCCTCATTTTTCGACGCAAACAATAATGGAATTTACGAACCTGAGGAAGGAGAATATCCTTCAATTTATGGAGATAAATGTATTTTATACATCTATCATCATCCTGATTATTTTCAAAATAGCAATTCTTCTGAAATTCTACAATACAATTATGTATTTGAATGTGATACAAATGAAGTAATGAAAAACACCATTTTTATCACCTTAAAAAATATAAATCGCTCCAATTTTCATATGAATAGTTATAAAATCGGAACCTATTTAGATTATGATATTGGTCTGCCTTTCGATGATTATATTGCTACGAATGTTGATTTAGGTATGATTTACGCATACAACGGTGATAATTTCGATGAAAATGATGCTGGAACATTAGGTTTTAACGACACCTTAGTTGCAAGTGGAATGTTGGTACTCAAAGGACCGAAACAAACAAATGATGACTTAGACAATTTGTTTGGACCATTTGCGTATGAATCCGTCAATGGAACGGGATATAGCGATGGATTAGTTGATAATGAATTTTTCGGTTTGACATCATCCTTTCAATTTACAAGTGTAATTTTTGACACCTTGAATCCACCTTTCAACCAAATGCTAAATTCATTCCAGGGATTGAATTTTGATGGGACTCCAAATTTGCTTGGTTCTGTTCCAATTAATCATGTATTATTTGGTAACACCGATCCTTATTTCTATTCATCAAATGGAACTCCTCACACAAATGACAATTACAATATTGGAGCTCCAGGAGACAAACGAATTGTTGGAATTTCAGGAGGAAACGTTTATGTTGATAGCGGTGATACAGTGGTATATACATCTGCCTATATTTCTTATATAGATTCAGTGAACATAGGTAATAATCAAGCTGCTGTGCAAAAACTTTTCACAATGGGAGCAGAATTGAAGAACATGTTCAATTCGAATAATTCAGGTTGTGAAATGAATTTTAACTTTTATGAATCACCATATTCAGTTGGATTAAATAATCTTGACGAAGATGAACCAATTTCGATTTTTCCGAATCCAACAAGTGAAACAATTTCCGTAAATGGTTTTGTAAATACAGCACAACTTACAGTTCTTAATTTGAATGGTGTTCAATTATTGTCAAAAGAAATTAGTAATGGTGAAGAGATTAATTTATCGTTTTTACCAAAATCAATTTATATTTTGAAAATTGAAACTGATAAAGGGTTAATTACCAAAAAAATAGTTAAAAACTAAAAGCACTTTTTTTTGAAGCCATCCGGAAGGGTGGCTTTTTTTTGAAAACAACTGTAACTTTATACATGACTTTTATGTTCTAGAAGTATGAAAAGACTAAGCCGTAATGTACAATTGATTTTTATTCTTGTATTTTATACCTCGATTGCGAATTCTCAGCATGACCCATCTTTTGCACAATATTGGAATACCCAAAATTATTTCAACCCCGGAACTGTAGGTGCTGATTATCGCTTTCAATCACAAATTAATTATCGCAATCAATGGACTAAATTCAGTTATCCACTAACAATTCTTGATGCCAATTATTCAATGTCTATTCTGAAAAATCATGGGATAGGTATTAATTATTTAAACTACCAAATTGGCAAAACTAAATTGAATCGAATTAAGCTAAATTATGCATATCATAAACAATTTAAAAATGAGTTAAAGCTTTCAATTGGACTCGCAGCTGTCTATTCAGATTTAACAATGAACTTTAATAATTCAATTATTTCACCTTCCGATTCAAATTACATCCCAATTTTCAACACTAAATCATTGACTGCAGATATTGGAACTTATTTACGATTCAAAAAATTAAACGTTGGCTTAAGTATCATTCAATTGAATGGAAATCAACTATGGAAAAAAACAAACCCACTATTCGAAAGAATTCATTTTTACGGATTTGTAAATTATACCTTCGGAAAGGAAACCGGTTTTCAAATTCAACCAAGTCTTCTTGTTAAGTCAGATTTCATCTTCAATGAATTGATTTTAAATATACTCTTGAAATATAAATCAAAATTGATGCTTGGAGCTGGGATTCGATCTCGTGATTCATATGCTTACTTTATGGGTTATGATTTTTATAAAAAATATCGGGTTTCATATTCCTATGAGCTGACTGCTTCACAGTTGAATAATTTAGTAAGTGGTTCACACGAATTCTGTCTTGCCTTTTTGTTAAAAGAATAAACTGACATAATAAAGAACTAAAATGTATGTTAACTACATCAATATCATAAATAGTTGAATTAATTAATACGATGAAATACAAAAAGAAACTTACAACGATTTTATTTACCGTAATTATCGGTTCTTTAACCTTAAATGCCCAGCAAGAGCCAATTTTTACACAAGTAGATAATACTTACAACTTTTTTAATCCTGCAAGTTCTGGATTGAATTACCAAATCCAAACTACAGCCTTGGCACGAACTCAATGGGATAAAGTAAATGGTGCTCCAGAATCACAATTGATAAATTATTCAATGAAATTAAAACCTCTTCACGGAGGTATTGGAATTAATTATCTACATGAAACAATTGGCTTCACAACATACAATCGCGTGAAATTAAATTATGCATATCATCTTGCGGAATTTCAAGGTGGTGAATTATCAATCGGTTTATCTGCAGGAATTAATAATTTAAAAATTACACCAACTTGGACGCCACCAACAAGTGCAACTGACCCAACTTTACCAGTAAGTTCTTATGATACGCGATTCACGAGTGATTTAGGTTTGATGTATAAAAACGAAAAAATGTCCGTTGGATTAAGTGTTACGCAGTTGAATCGCGCTCGATATTCGTCAGGTTATCGAGATGAATTGCACACTTTTGCCTATGCGGATTACCTATTTAGCTTGTCTTCTGAATGGAAATTAAAACCTCAGGTTATGATATCTACAGATTTTACGCAAGTAAGCACGGTTATGAATGTTATTGCTATCTTGAAAAACAAGTTCCAATTTGGGGCAGGTTATCGATCGTATGAATCAATCGGCGCAATGATAGGCTGGGATATATTTGAAAAATACCGAATTAGATATTCGTATGATTTGTCAATACACAGTTTGAGTTCAATCAGTAAAGGATCACACGAAATTTGTATTGGCTTTCTATTAAAATAATCCTATAGATAAGTTAGGATCAAATTAGAAAACTGCTGAATGCGCGGTTTGTTTGCTTGTGCTTTTGCAAATTGTAAGCCTTTAACATACCAATCAATTGCTTCTTGGTCGTTTCCTTTTTCTCCTGCTAGATTACCCATTTCTAAGTAAAACAATAAATCGTTTGATTCTTGCATAACCTGTGTGTTAGATGAAGTGTGAGTTTCAATTTTCATACTACAAAATAACTCCTACAAGGTTAATTCAATGTTAGCAAGACTTCAATTTTAGGTTATTAATTCAAAAAAAAATCCCGATTCATTTTGGAGTGAACCGGGATTTTTAAGCTTATTAGGAGTGTGATTATTTTGTCACGATATCCATTTCATCAACAATGTGTTTCGCGCCTGCGTACTTGTCAATCAACCACAATACGTAACGAATATCAACATTGATAGTGCGTTGTAATTTTTTATCAAAGATAACATCACCGGCCATTGCTTCAATGTTTCCATCAAATGCCAAACCGATTAATTCACCTTTTCCATTCAATACTGGTGAACCAGAGTTACCACCTGTGATATCATTATCAGTCAAGAAACAAACCGGCATGTAACCAGCTTTGTCAGAGTAACGACCGAAATCTTTCGCTTTCGCCATATCTAACATTTTTTGCTCTAGGTCGAATTCTGAATCGCCTTTTTTGTATTTCTTCACTAAACCATCCATTGTAGTGTAGTAATTTACTTTCGCATCATTGCGTTTGTCAGCAGGTAACGCTTTCACTTTACCATAAGTCAAACGTAAAGTAGAGTTTGCATCTGGATATTGAATTGGCGCCAATTTCGATTCACGTAAACCTTGAACCAACAATCTGAATGAAGCAGTGTAATCGTTTTGAGCTTTAGCAATTTCGTCAGATTTAGAACCGATGTGAACGATTAAATCTTCAGACAATTTATACATTGGATCGTTTGTAATCATTCCTTCAGATGGGAAATCTAAGAATGCCATCATTTTTTCTTCTGATGTAAACAAACTCAACAAGAATAATGAGTTTACAAATTTATCGTATTCTCCATTGATTGCAACAACTGAAGGTGCGATTTGGTATCCAACAGATTTTGTAGCGTACAATGCTAATTCAGCACGTAAAATATCCTTTTCAGCAGGAAGATACAATTCAGCGAAGAATGCTTTAATTCCTTCTTCTAAATCTGGGCGCATTTGAGCACGTGTTGCAGCATCTGCATTAGCATATGCAATCATTTGTTTACCAAATGAACGAGAAATTGTACCGTAAGAAGAACAACGTAACAATTGCTGTAAATAGTTGTCGTGGCGTGCTTTCTCATTTGTCAATTTGTAATAATTGTTGATAGTTGCAACAACATTACCGTATTTCTCTTTGTTCGCTGGTTTATTCGCCCATTTATTGAATTTCGCTTCTTGTTCTGCTTTCAATTTAGCGGTTTGGAATTTAGAAAGTGCATCAATCATTCCTTGACGGTTTTTCCAGTAGTTCGCAACACCAGCATATTTAGAAGCATAAATCAAATTCAATGCATCACTTTGATCCATGTATTTTTTCATTTGATCCATTCCAGTTTTTGAACCTTCAACCCAAGCAGGATAAGCGAATTTTACGTTTTGTTCAATACCACCAGCTGGCATCCAACGATTTGTTCTTCCTGGGTAACCAAGAATCATCGCGAAGTCATTTTCTTGAACTCCACCAATGTTTACTGTTAAATGTTGTTTTGGTTTTAATGGAACATTATTCACATTGTACTCAGCTGGATTTCCATTTGCATCTGCGTATACGCGGAACATCGAGAAATCACCTGTGTGACGTGGCCATTCCCAGTTATCTGTGTCTCCACCGAATTTACCAACGTTTTCTGGTGGTGTTCCAACTAAACGAACATCTTTGTAATCTTGGTAAACGAAGTAGTAATACTCGTTTCCTTGGAAGAATGAACGAACAGAAACAGTGTATTTTCCACCTTCATTGTTTTCTTTTTCAATCAAAGCAACTTCTGCTGCAATCGCTTTTTCACGTTCTGCTTCAGTCATACCTGGATTTACTTTCGCCAAAATTCGTTTAGAAACATCGTCCATACGAACGAAGAAACGAACGTACAATGATTTTGGTTTTAACTCATCTTTTTTAGTTGCTGCCCAATAACCATTTTTCAAATAGTTTGACTCTGCTGTCGATAATTCAGCAATTGCATCATATCCACAGTGGTGATTTGTAAGCAATAAACCATCTTTCGAAATTACTTCCGCTGTACAACCACCATTGAACTGAACGATTGCATCTTTTAATGAGTGATTATTGATGGAATAAATTTCCTCAGCTGTTAACTGAAGACCCATTTTTTCCATGTCTCGGTGATTCAAGCGATCAATGAACATCAAGAACCACATACCTTCATCAGCACGAGCAAACGACCCGAACATCAAAACAAAGGCAAGTAACGTAATTTTAAATTGTTTCATATGTTTTTATTTGTTTTTAATTTCCTGCGTAATTGAACGTTGTTATTTAATTTGTCAACTATCGCTCATTTACAACAGGTTATTTTCCTTTTTGTTTTTGGTTAAAACTTGCGGCGTAAAAATACGCAACTTTCATTAAAAAATGCTTCCTTTTGGCTAAGGATTAACACCGTTTATCTAAAAATTAATTCATCTGCGAAAAGCCATGTGTCATTTCCTGCTCCCAAATGCCAACTTGGACATTTTCCAAAATTATTCGCTACAATTCGAATGGCTTTTATCGGAGTTGATGTATTGGTTGAGCGATAAAAATCGGCGATTGTTGGTCCAACATAATCAGAAAAGGCTGGAATTAACGTTGGCGTATTTGCATTAGATGCAAATGAGTTGTTTGTTCCAATGGATTCTAATTTTTGATACGAAACTCCATCAAATGAAATTTCAATCTCAATTGAAGAAGGATAAAAAATCCATGATTTCATATCTTGTAAACAGGAAATTCCAACTTCTTTCAACACTCTTGGAGTTTCAAAACTTACTTCTGCAACAACATCTTTAGCGTAAAATCCTTGCCAATCGCCAGTTCGAAATTCTTTAGTTCCCTGAACACCATCAATCAACGTGTTTGGACCTGAAGCAGCATACTGGTGAGCAAATTCTGTTTTCAAATTCAAACTGACATTGGTATCGCGCTTGATAAAATTCGCTTTTACCCATGGACTTACAGAATAATCAATTGATGGCATTGCTCCACCATATTCCATTGCAGGAGAAATCATTGAAATTTGACGCGCTTCAATTTCCGAACTTGACGTGATTGATATCGGTTTTGAATATTCAAAAACGGCAGTTGTATCAATGGTAAAACGATACTCAACTTTAATCTTTTCCCAATTTAATGGTGCTTGATGGTCAATTTCTACATTCATTTGATCATCAAAAATGCGGTTTTCAACTCTAAAAAATGGGGAAGGAGCAAAACGCATATTCATGGCAATTTCCTTCGTTACAGGACTACCAATTGATGTTCTACCATTGTTATTCGGCTTCGAACCCATTTCGAAAATCAACTCACCATTCTTTTGCATTAAAGTAGAATGAGCACATCCATTCATTGTCCAATTTTGCCCATTCAATTTGATTGATTGAACATATTTATTATTTGAAGAGTTGTTTATCGATTTAATTTTCAAAGTTTTACCATCTCCTAATTGAATTGTAGCTTCATCAATTAATGGTCTTCCGAAATCGTACCAAGGATGTCCTGGAGCAACTTGATACAAACCTAATGCACTCAAAACATACCAGGCAGACATTTGACCACAATCTTCATTTCCAGCATAACCATCCGGTGTTGGAGAATACATTTCTTTCATTATTTGATCTACGTAATCGGCAGTTTTGTGAGGTGCATTCGTATAATTGTACAAATAAGCCATGTGATGAGAAGGTTCATTTCCATGAGCGTATTGCCCAATTAATCCTGTGATATCAGCTTGATCACGTCCAGAAAGTCCTGATGTTGTTGTAAACAATCGGTCCAACCATGTTTCAAGCGAATCTTTTCCGCCCATCATTTGCCCTAATAAATCGATTGCATGTGGAGCATACAACGAATATTGCCAACTATTCGCCTCGGTGTAATTGAAATTAACTTCAGAAGGCTCAAAAGGTGAGTACCAAGCTCCATCACGTCTTGCGCGCATGAATTTTGTTTTTGGATCATAGAGATTGATAAAATTCAACGAGCTTTTGTAGTATGCTTGATAAACATCCATTTTTCCCATTCGTGTGGCCATGCTTGCAATGCAAAAATCATCGTAAGCATATTCCAAAGTTTTTGAAACTGATTCTGGTTCATCACCTGAACTAATGAATCCTTTTTCACGGAATTGTTTTTTTCCTAATTCGTCAATTTTAGAGGTGAAAATCATCGCTGATAACGCTTTTTCAGCATCAAATCCATTGATTCCTTTTAAATAGGCATCTGCAATAATTGAAGCACTATGGTATCCAATCATACAATCAGTTTCATTTCCAGCTAATTCCCAAACCGGCAAATCTCCACCTTGTTCATATTGACGTAAAAAAGTCGTTATAAAATCATTTGTTCGTTTTGGTTGAATCAAGGTGTACAAAGGATTCGCCCCACGATACGTATCCCAAATACTGAAAACAGAGTATTGCGGAATATTATCCGTAATCATGTGGATTTGATTATCACGCCCACGATAGCGACCATCTACATCACTCCAAATATTTGGTTGAATAAAGGTGTGATACAAAGCAGAGTAAAAGTTAACCATCACTTTTGTATCCTTTGTTTGAATTGCAATTTTGTTCAATTCTTCATTCCATTTTCGAACGGTTTCTGCTCGCAACATGTCAAAATTCCAATCAACGATTTCTTTTTCCAAATTTGACTTTGCACCGGCTTCGTCAACACCAGACATGCCAACTTTGATTAAAATCTTCTCTGTCTTTGCATTGAATGTAAGCAATAACTTATGATGTCCATTTTTTGTAAATAATTTAGCTTTTTCATACGGAACATTGGTTTTTAAATAAAAATAAAAATGCTGTTCGTTTGCCCACGCTTGACTAATACGTGAACCAGAAATCGTGTATTTATCTTTTATGTTTAATGTATAATTCAACAATTTGTCACGATGATCTAAGTCAATTAGAATAAATCGTTTTCCTTTTTGTGTTCCAAAGGAATATTCGTGCATACCAGCACGTTCGGAAACAGTCAAACGGACATTGATGTTTTGATCCAACAATTTTACTTCATAATAGCCGGGAGAAGCATTTTCCTTTTCATGTGAAAAACGAGAACCATATCCTTTTGGGTCTTTGTAACCAGGATTCATTTTTGGATAGCCAACTTGCGGAACAAGCAACAAATCGCCATAATCAGGAACTCCTGTTCCACTTAAATGCGTATGACTGAATCCATAGATAATGGAATCAGAATAATGATATCCTGAACAACCGTCCCAACCTTCATAACGCGTATCCGGACTCAATTGTATCATTCCAAATGGCGCTGTGGCTCCTGGAAAAGTATGTCCGTGTCCACCAGTTCCAATAAATGGATCAACGAATAAACTTTTTGAAGTTGCATTCGATGGTGGTGTTGAAAAATCGATGTATTTTTTGCGAATATCTTGCGATGCTTTTACAGCATCAACACTTTTGTCTTGCCCGAAAATGGAAAAGCCAAGCCCAAAACACAAAGTACTTATCAAATACGTTTTCATGATTTATTTTTTTAAGTCCCAAAAAACATGTGCAGCTGTGCCTAAAACAGCAGCATTACGGTCGTGAAGTGAAGAAACGCGAATATCAATTTTGTTTTTATAAATCACCAGCATGTTTTCTTCCATGTACAATTTGACTTTTTTGGCGAAATCGCCACTATGCTGCGCAATTCCACCAAAAAGAACATATGCTTTTGGACTAGAAAAACATGCATAATCGGCTAGGGCAGATCCTAACAATTTGGCAGTGAAATCAACAATTTCTTTCGCAAATAAATCTCCCTGATCGGCTTCATCGAATACATTTTTTGCACTTGGATTTTCCATGGCCATTAAGGATGAAAATGCTTTGTTTTCAGAATCCAACTCCTTGATACTACGAACAACACCCGTTGAAGAACAATACGTCTCAAGACAACCGTGACGTGTACAACCACACAAACGACCATCTGGAATTACACGAATATGACCATATTCTCCTGCAAAACCGTCATGACCGTAAACTAGTGAACCATTAACAATTACACCACTTCCAACTCCTGTTCCAAGAGTAATAGTCACAAAATCCTTTACATCTTTTGCATTTCCAAAAAGCATTTCGCCCATCGCAGCTGCATTTGCATCATTCGTTAACAACGCAGGAATTCCAAAGGTATGTTCGAACATTTTTGCAAGTGGCACAATTCCTTTCCACGTTAAGTTTGGAGCATATTCAATGTTTCCTGTAAAATAATTTCCATTTGGAGCACCAACACCAATTCCAATTAATTGCTTTAAATACCCTTTGTCTTCTAAGTCTTTGTAAATGGCATCCACTAATTCTTGTGGTTCATTGAATGATTTTGTTGGAAAGTCAAATTCATAAATTACCTCTCCAATTTTATTCACCACACCATACTCGGTAGATGTTCCACCTATATCAATTCCTAAAGCGTATTGATTCTCCATTTTTTAATTCAATTTAGAATTCCATTCATTATAAAACTGTTCAAGGAATTGCTCCATAAACGTATGACGTTCTTTTCCGATTTGTTTCGCCGTTTCTGTATGTAGGCGTGCTTCAAGCAACAACAATTTTTCGTAAAAGTGATTTATTGTGTGACTTTTTGACGATGCATATTCTTCAAAAGAAGCATGCATAGTTGGTGTTAAATCGGGAATGTACATCGGTCGATTTTTACTTCCTCCATAAGCAAATGCTCGTGCAACACCGATAGCGCCAATCGCATCCAAACGATCAGCATCTTGTACAATTTTTCCTTCTAATGTTTTCAATGCATCTTGAACGTGTGCTCCTTTGTATGAAACACCATCAACAATTTCCTTAACTAGTTGTGATTTTGCCGAATCGTAATTCAAATCACTCAACAATTCTAAAGCTACTTGTCCACCAGCATTTAATTTCCCACCATTCATTTTATGGTCTGAAATATCATGTAAAAGTGCTGCCAATTGAATGATTTCAAGATCACCACCTTCTTTTGACTGAAGATATTCCGCCATTTTCAAGACGCGCTCAATGTGAAACCAGTCGTGACCAGTTGTATCATGCGCAAAAATAGCAGTGACTTTGCTCTTAATTATTTCAACGGTTGAACTCATTTTTGAACTTGGATTAGATCCATTATTTTAAAACTTCCATTTGGAATAGTAGCGTATAATTTAGAATGGTTGGCACACATTGAGAAAAAATTACCATTTGCGAAAGGTATCCATGTTTTTCCAAAATCGAGTGAATAATCAATTCCATTTGTACCGCATGCATAAAACACGCCATTCGCTTCGATTACACAAGAACGATAACCACGTGTTTGTTCTATTGCATTTATCCAAAATTCACCACCATCATCGGTGTAAAAACACGTATTTAAACATAAATCTGGATTTGAATAATCCCCACCAACAATGACACCAACTGAATCATTCATCATGCACAATGAAAATGCACCGCTCGACTCACTAGTCATATACGGAAGAGAAGTAGATTTCCATGATTTACCTTGATCTGTAGATTTGAAAAATCGACTCTTTTTTCCTCCGGAAACAAACAGAAAAGTTGAATCATTCATTACTTGAACATTTGTTCCACTTGCAGCAAATCCAGCTTCACCTTCAAATGCCTCAAGTTTTCCTTCACATTCTTTCCATTTTAATCCACCATCAATCGACTTGAAAAGTGAAAAGTATCCGTTTTTAGGATCTCCCATGATGAATCCAACTTTGTTGTAGAAATCCATTCCATCTAGAAATGTTCCAATCCAAATACTTGTGCTTGGGGTAATGTAATCTAAAAATTTTTGACCATCTGTTTGAGCGAGAAGTCCATACGTTCCGCTTTGCATTCCATATAAATAATTCCCACAAAACTCGATATCACGCATTTCTTCAAAACGCTTATTTGCCAACAAATTGATTGATTTCGATGTAGAAAGATTCGTTGCATACATTGAACCATTTGAATTTGCGGTGTAAACAATGCTATCTTTCACAACAATACTTCGAGAATAACAACCTTTTTCCGCTGAATATTGAATTATTGGGGCAGTTTTATTTTTGCGTGTGTATTTATTTTCTTGCGCAAAAAGCACAGCAACACTGCAAATAAAGATACTACTTAGTAAAACGTTGTTCAAATTTCGATTTTTGCTCATTCCTTAATTTTTCAATATCCGAAGGAAGTTCTCTTTTCCAACGTTTGTGTGACCAAATCCAATAAGCTGGATTTTTAATAATTTCTTTTTCTAACAAATGTGTATGTGCTTCGGTGATTTCTCCCCATTCAGTTGAAGAAGCATTTTCTGTAATCAAAAACAATTCCATTTCGTAATAGCCACGTTTAATTTTTCGTGTTGCGAAATATACAACGGCAAAATCAAATTGGTGTGCCATTAGTTCTGTTCCAAAAGCAATTGCTGTTTTTTGGTGTAGAAAATCCATCCAGTAACTTTTACTTGAATCACCAGGAGACTGATCTCCAAGTGTTAAAACAGCAATCGGGTGGTGCAAATTCTTTTCTATTTCTTCCATGAAATTTTTGGAATGGATCACATTCATGCCAAAGCGCATTCTGCGTTCGTTTATTTTTTTATCCCAGAACTTACTTGTCATCGGCATTCCAATTCCCATTGCTTTATGAGGGAATAGAAAATTTTGTGCTGTAATTAACCATTCCCAGTTGTTATAATGTCCTGAAACCAATACAACACTTTTCTTCTGATTGTACAATTGGTACATTACTTCAGGATTTTTAACTACAAAGCGTTTAGATAAGGAGCCTTTTGAAATCGTTAGATTTTTTATCCCTTCCGCCAATAAATCAGAGAAATGACGGTAAAATTGGCGTTTAATTTTCGCTCGTTCGTTTTTTGAAACATTCGGAAAAGAACGTTCAATGTTTTCTTCAATTACTTTTTTTCGATATGGTATGATTGTAATTAAAAGCAAATAGAAAAAGTCGGTAAACAGGTATAAAATCCTTAGCGGAAGATAGGAGATTGGAATTACCAAACAATGATATGCGAATTTAGCCACCATTACTGATACTTGTTTCCCCACAATTGATAAATAATCTCTTGAATTTCTTGTTCTTTTTTTGAACTTCCGGCTTGAAAGAATTGAGTTCCTTTTACTTCATCTGGTAAAAATTCTTGTTGAACAAAATTCCCAGGAAAATCGTGTGAATACAAATAATCTTTTCCATAACCCAATTCTTTCATCAAGGCAGTTGGTGCATTTCGTAGGGGTAGAGGAACACCTAAATTTCCACTCGAACGAACTTCTTCTTGCGCACGATTGATTGCCATGTAAGCACCATTTCCTTTTGGTGAAGAAGCGAGGTAAATCGTGCATTGCGCTAAAATGATTCTTGATTCAGGCCAACCAACAGCTTGCACAGCTTGAAAACAATTGTTCGCCATTAACAAGGCGTTTGGATTTGCCAAACCAATATCCTCAGCCGCTGAAATCAATAAACGACGTGCAATGAACTTTGGATCTTCACCACCTTCAACCATTCGAGCCAACCAATAAACAGCTGCATTTGGATCGGAACCGCGAATTGATTTTATAAACGCAGAAATAATATCATAATGCTGCTCTCCATCTTTGTCATACATGGCCAAACTTTGTTGAGCAGATGACATCACAACTTCATCCGTTATTCGTATGATTTTAGCTTCTCGAAAAGTTCCAACGATGATTTCAAAAATGTTCAATAGTTTTCGAGCATCACCACCTGAAATAGCTAAAAGCGCATTCGTTTCCTCAAGAATAATCGACTTTTCTTTTAGCACAACATCTTCCTTGATGGCACGATTCAATAAATTCAATAAATCTTCTTTGGTGTGCGATTGAAGCGTGTATACTTGACAACGCGACAAAAGAGCTGATATTACTTCAAACGATGGGTTTTCTGTCGTTGCACCAATCAAGGTTACAATTCCTTTTTCAACAGCTCCAAGTAATGAATCTTGTTGCGCTTTCGAAAAACGATGAATTTCATCGATGAACAAAATTGTGCCTTGTTGCTGAAACATTCCTCCTTGTTCAACACGCGTAATGATATCTCGAACATCTTTCACACCAGATGAAATCGCCGAAAGTGTGTGAAAGGGTCTTTTCAAATGATTGGAAATCAATTGCGCCAAGGTTGTTTTACCAACTCCTGGAGGACCCCAAAAAATCATGGAAGGAATCAAACCTGAATCCAATGCTCTGCGCAAGGATGCACCTTCTTTCAAAAGATGTTCCTGACCAATGTATTCATCCAATGATTTGGGACGCATACGTTCAGCAAGAGGCGCAAGGAATGACATGAATTCTCAAATTTTTAAGAACTCAAAGATACGGAATTGCCTTTATGAAAAAGTTCGCTTTTCAACGATTTATCAACAGAATCGGGAAGTATTGAACAAGAAAGATTTAATTATCTTGAGGATTAATAGGGAATTTTGAAATCGTTTTAAATCGCTCTCCCTGTTTTTCAAGACAATGATTCCAAAATTGATCATCAGATGTTGAAAGGATTTCTTTGCTCGTAATATTATCGGCAACAATCCATGCATTTTCTTTCAATTCACCAGTAAGTTGCTTTTCTGCCCATCCTGAATAACCAAGGAAAAAGCGAATTTTTTCACCTTGTGTTTTATCCGCTTCAATGATTGCTTGAATTTGTTCGTAATCTCCTCCGAAACTTAATTCATCATTAATTGGAATACCGCCTTCAACTTCATCACCGAAAGAATGGATGAAAAACAAACTTTGTGTTTCAACAGGTCCGCCAACACTTATTCTAGCTTTAATATCAGGAAAACTTTCGTCAACCTCATGTAAATCAATATCCAAATAGTTGTTTAAAACGAAGCCGAATGAACCTTCTGAATTATGATCGCACAACAAAACAACCGACCTTCTGAAATAGTCTTCATCCAAAAATGGATCAGAAATGAGCACATTTCCAACTTTTGGTTTTTTATTGTTCTTAAATGCTAAATCAATCACAGAAGTTGTGTTTTAAACGTTTGTGTAAAATTAGAATTATTTCATGAATTCAATTCAAAAAACAAAAACGGTTCCCAAGAACTTGAGAACCGTTTTACACACATGAATAAACCTAACTTATAGTAGAGTGGTAGGACAAACATATTCTGTTTTTGGAACGGATGTTTTTACTATCGCACTCATTCCACCTTCAACGTCTACAAAATCTTCCCATCCTCGAGATTTTAAGATGGATGCGGCAATCATACTTCTGTATCCGCCTGCACAATGTAAAATGAATGGCTTATCTTTTGGGAACTCCGCCAAATGATTATTAATTTCATTCAAAGGAATATTGATTGCATCCACAACATGCTCAGAATCAAACTCACTTTTCTTTCTAACGTCAAAAACCAATGGTTTTGAATTGTACGTTGATTCAAACGCTTCCGCTGAGATACGATTTACCGTATCAATTTCTTTGCGAGCATCTTTCCATGCATTAAATCCATCCTTTAAGAAACCAATTGCATGATCATAACCAACACGAGACAAACGAATAATCGCTTCTTCTTCACGACCTGGTTCTGCAACAATTAATATTTCTTGCTTAATGTCGGCAATCATTTCACCAACCCACATAGCGAAATTGCTATCAATTCCAATGTTAATACTGTTTGGAATAAATCCTTTAGCAAACACTTCTGGATTACGCGTATCTAAAATCAAGGCATGCGTTTCATTTGCAACTAATTCAAACTCCTCAACTGAAAGCGCTTTATTTCCACGTTCCATTACAGTATCTAAACTTTCATAACCTTGAATGTTCATCAATACATTTTTAGGGAAATATCCAGGAGGATTCGTTAAACCTGTCAATAATTCTTTCACGAATTCTTCACGCGTCATATCAGCACGTAACGCGTAATTTGTGCGTTTTTGATTTCCCAGCGTATCCGTTGTTTCTTTGCTCATTTTTTTACCACAAGCACTTCCTGCACCGTGATTTGGATAAACAATTAAATCATCACTTAACGGCATGATTTTATTGCGTAATGAATCAAATAAATGATTCGCTAATTTCTCCTGTGTTAAATCTGCAATTACGTGTTGTGCTAAATCCGGACGTCCAACATCACCAATGAACAAAGTATCACCAGAAATGATTCCGTACTCTTTTCCGTTTTCATCGATTAATAAATAGGTTGTACTTTCCATTGTGTGTCCAGGTGTATGAATCGCACGAACCGTATAATTTCCGATTTTAAATTCTTGATTGTCTTCAGCCACAATTGCCTCAAACCCTGGTTTAGCTGTTGGACCATAAACAATTTGAGCGCCAGTCTTCTTAGCTAAATCTAAATGTCCACTCACGAAATCTGCGTGAAAGTGTGTTTCGAATACGTATTTGATCTTTGCATTATCTGCGTTAGCACGATCAATATATGGCTGTACTTCACGCAATGGATCAAAAATAGCTGCCTCTCCGTTGTTTTCTAAGTAGTATGCTGCGTGTGCAATACACCCCGTGTAAATTTGTTCAATTTTCATGACTATGAATTTGTAAAGTTATGAGGCAAATGTAAAATCTCAGTCGTAAAAAAAGTGTAACCGATGTTACCCTAAAACATGATAAAAATCAGGTTTTCAGTACAGTGCTTTATAGAAGGAAATTAAATGGTAAAGCTTATAAGAAAACTGGCGGTTTACGAATATCGATTTTCGCACTTTGGAACATCGACGAAGTATTTTTAATACTTAATAAGAAACTTTTGTTGTTACCAATTGGCGTCCAATTGAACGAAAGTGCCCAGCAATGCATGTTGCGCGATAACGTCAAGCGGGTATTTGTAATGCGCTTTGTTTCTAAATCAAAATTTGTTGTTGTGGCAATCTTCCAGCGCTTTGTAAAACTAATATCGCCCGTAGCCATCAATGTTTGAATTGTTTTAAAATTCTCCTGATCATTTATGTTTTTAGTTTGATTCGCATAAATTGAATAAACATGTGAAAACGAAACCTTCCAAGGAATATTAAAATTCAATAAATACTCAGGATGCAAGGCAAAATAGTTGAAATCTGCGTTCCAATTATTTGCTACAAAGTCTTTTGTTTTCTCAAGCTCTTTTCGACCTTCTTGAGATGTTAAAGTAAGTGTTGTAGTGAAATTTGTTGACGTAAAACGTCCAAGAACTTTTTTATCTATTAAAGCGTATTCACCCGTTGTTTTCCCGGTTGAATCAATCCAAGAATAAGGGCTAAATGTTGCGTTGGAGACAAAATTCAACCACTGAAAAGGACTTATTCTCAAATTCAATGTAATGTCAGATAAATTCATAGAATCCTTCATGAAATCGTAACTTCCATTCAACGAAAGCTGATCTACAATTCGCGTTTTTCTGTAACCTGTAATCGTATCTTTTTCTGATTTTTGTTTTAATTCAAAGGTATTATTAAAAGCAAAAGTCAGCATTGAAGCTGTTTTTCCATAACTTGTTGAATACAAACTTCGTTCGAAAGGTGAATAGGTAAGTGGTGCTTGATTTTGACCAACAGAATCTGTAATCATTGAATTAAGCTGCGGCACATAACGATATCCAAATGAAGGAGTTAAGACATGACGTAATTTTGTATCGCGCTTTCCAACAAAACGATAATAACTGTATAAAACAGTTGTGAATTGAGCGTTAAATGTTAACTCGTGAATCAAACCAACTTTTTGAATTGTATCTGTTATTGTCGAGTCATTTAACGCATCATATGTTTTTTGAATTTGTTGGAAATTCAATTTGTTAGCGTAAGTTAAAGATGGATTAAATTTCAAGGTGTTTTTAAAAAATCCACCAGTTGTTTGAACAGTTACATTTTGGTTGTATCCATTCATAAAACTTTTGTTGATTTGATCAAATTGGCTTTTGGTCAAAAGACTGTCCGCAAATGTAGCTTTGTTCTGAATTTCAAGCCCGTAAGTTACACCAATACGCGAAATCATTTTTACTAATTCATACTTTGATGAAGCGTCAACTACCTTTTTGAATGGAAAAAAACGAGTGACATTCAAATTATATACAGGAGCTGTCAATGCGAAATTGTGCGACAGGGAATTTTGGCGTACAGATAGTTTTAAACCCATTGTCACTGGTTTCGAAGGGAATAAGCGATTGATATTGATATCAGAGTTAAAGTTGTTGTTGAAATATTGAGGATTCAGTGGGTCTAAATTATTCTTTGAATTGTTATCCGATATGAAATTCACACTCGAGGAAAACACCCAATATGGATTTGACTTGGGCTCTTTTCGATGATTCCATACAATTGAAAATTTATTGGTTGGATCATTATTTGGAAATGGTGCTTTAAATTGTTGAAAACCAATATTTAAATTACCACGATAACCATATTTCTTAACGTATTCAAGATTATTTGAAATGCCCCAACTTCCACGAGAATAGAGGTTAATATACGCCGATGTTTGTAATCGATCATTGATTGGAAAATAATATCCCAAATTTTGAACACCGAATCCATAAATTGATTGAGGCACCATTTCAGGAAACAAAATACCATGTGTTCGTTTTTGTTGTTGTGGAATTACGCTGAACGGTAAACCAAGTGGCGTTGGAACACCTTTTACCCAAAGATTCATTGGACCTGTAACGATTCGCTTCTCTGGGATTAATACTGCCTTCGATAATTGGAAATGATAATGTGGATCTTCTAAATCGCAAGTCGTAAATCGTCCTTGCTTGAAATGAATTTCATCATTTGATTGACGTTTTGCCACCCCCATGTACAAATACGCTTCTCCTTGTTGAATGGCTAATTCTTCAATATAACCTTTCTCTGTATCAAAATTATAGCGAATGCTCGAAGCTTTTACATCTTCAGCTCCATCTGAAAATTTTGGAAACTCAACTTTTGTCGAATCTTTTGAATAGGCGTAGGTTGCAAAAACTTCATTTTTATTCAAGTCGATTAAAATGTACCCAGCAGACATTTTAACATCTGCATTTTCGACTTTAGCATCACCGTACAAATGGACTTGTTTGTTCTTTAAATCCGTATAAATTGAATCCCTAGCACTGTAATAAATGATTTCTTCAAAAGAATCATCATTTAAAACCAAGGTGTCACGAAAACGATTTTCTTGACTGTAACCATAAAAACTTCCGCACATTATTAACAATGAATGGAAGATAAGTATCGATATGGAACGCTTTTTGGTCAAAAATGTCAAGTAAATTTGTTAACAAGTCGTATTTCGGCTGCAAAACTATTAAAATTAGCTCTTCGCAATGGAAAAAATATTGACATATAACAGAATGAGATACATTTTATTGTTTGCTCTTCTTTATGTTGGAGGTAAATCATTTGCTCAAACTACAACTACCACAGCCACAACAGAGCGACCAACAATCAAAACAGTTGTTATTGATGCCGGTCACGGTGGAAAAGATCCAGGTTGCCATGGAGCCGTTGATAACGAAAAACATGTTTGTTTAAATATTGCTCTAAAATTGGGCGATATGATTAAAAAGAAATATCCAGGGATTAAAGTTGTTTACACGCGTGACAAAGATGTTTTTGTTGAGTTGGATGAGCGTGCGAACATTGCAAACAAGGCAAAAGCTGACTTGTTTATTTGTATTCATGCCAATTCTGCAAGTCCTGCAGCTTATGGAGCAGAAACGTACGTCCTAGGTTTACACAGAACAGAATCTCAAAAAGCCATTGCGGAACGTGAAAACTCTACGATTTATTTAGAGGACGATAAAGGTGAGAAATACAAAGATTTTGACATGAGTCCCGATGCAATCATCGCACGTCAATTGCAATTAGCTGTTTTCTTAGATCAATCCATTTTGTTTGCTGATAATCTTCAAAAGGAATTTAAAAAATTAGGACGCTATGACCGTGGTGTAAAACAAGCTGGATTTTTAGTTTTGTATAAAACGACAATGCCAAGTGTTTTGATTGAAACTGGATTTTTAACGAATCCTTCGGAAGAAAAATTCCTTGCAGACACAACTGGTCAACGTAAAATGGCTGCATCAATGTTTGCAGCTTTTGAAACTTACAAGAACGAGTTAGAAGGAATTGATGGAAAAACTACAGAAAGTTCTTCACAATCTACAAACACTACCACGAATCCAACGGTAAGCGAAACAGTTGAAAGCAGTATAAACAAGGACAAAGTAATTTTCAGGGTTCAGATTGAAACTTCAGAAACAAAAATTGCTTCTACATCCCCTAAATTCAAAGGTTTATCGGTATTTGAATACAAGCAGGATAATCTGTATAAATATACCGTCGGTAGTTTTGAAAGTGATTTTAAAGCCGCCAATAACTACAAAAATGAACTCCGGGAACAAGGTTTTCAACATGCTTTTGTTGTAGCCTTTCAAAATGGAGAACGAATTAATTTAGAAAAAGCTATTAAATTAGCAGAAAAATAAAGCCTTGAAAATCTCAAAAGAAATTAAAACTGGTGTCATTGCTATTGTAGCAATCGGACTGTTAGTAGCTGGAGTCAATTTTTTGAAAGGAAACAGCTTCTTTGGTGGAGACGAAGTTTACTATGCCTATTTTCCTAATTCAGGAGGAGTTGCTGTTGCAGGTTCTGTAATGGTAAATGGTGTTCCGGTTGGAAAAATCACCAATATTGAATTGACAAACAGTAAAGATTCGTTGAAAAAAGTACTAATCACGTTCAATATTCAAGAACCAAACTTTAAAATCCCAAAAGGTTCAACTATTGAAGCTGGATCAATCGACTTATTCAGCAAAGGTTTATTACTTGATATTTCGGAAGACATTACCAAAGGATTTTACAAACCTGGCGATCACATTCAAGGACGCGTAACTGTTGATATTACAACTCAAGTAAAGGCTTATGCTGATCCGTTGGTTCAAAAAGTTCAAACAGCACTTGGGTCTGTAGATAAAATGGTGAATTCATTATCTGCTTTTTGGGATACAACAGCTACTTCAGAAATTAAAGGGAGTATGAAAGAGCTAAAAATTGCCATCCAAAAATTGGGCAATGTAGCAGGCGAAGTTGAGTCATTGGTAGGAGAGGAGAAAGTGAAATTCGGTCGAATCATGTCCAATGTTGAAGGAATTACAGCTAATTTGAAGAAAAGCAATGATCAAGTAACTGCAATTATAGGAAACACGAAAAAAGTGACAGATGATTTGGTTACCGCTGACTTCAAATCTGTGATTAATAATGCTTCATCTACGCTGAAAAATTTAAATTCTGTCCTCGATCAAGCCCAAAAAGGGGAAGGAACCTTGGGTAAATTAATTGGTGACGAGAAATTGTACAATGAACTTGTCAATACAAACAAAGAACTTCAAAATCTAGTGAATGATCTTCAATTGCATCCTGAACGCTACATACATTTCTCGGTTCTTGGTGCAAAAACAAAAGGTGTTCCTTTGACAACTTCTGAAGAGAAAAAATTAAGACAACTTTTAGATTCAACTAATAATTAATAAAATGATTTCAAGTATCCTATTTGGAGTTTTATTGGTCGGTGGATTCACTTTTTTCACCTTAAATATTTTAAAAATTCGTGCGAACATTTTGTTGGGACGTGACATTGACAGAACGGACAATAAATCCGAACGTTGGAAAACAATGATTTTGGTTGCTTTTGGTCAAAAGAAAATGTTTTCACGTCCAATTCCTGCTTTGTTGCATTTTGCATTGTACGCTGCATTTATTATTACTCAAATTGAATTAATTGAGATTTTCGTAGATGGAATTGCTGGTACGCATCGTGTTTTTAAAGATTCATTGGGCGGATTCTACACGTTCATGGTAAGCTTTATTGAAGTGTTATCCGTTTTAGCATTAATAGCAACCATCTTTTTCTTATCGAGAAGAAATCTATTAAAACTTCCTCGATTAAACATGAAAGAACTAGCAGGTTGGCCCAAAAAAGATGCTAACTTGATTTTAATCATGGAAATCATCTTGGTTACGTGCATCTTTACCATGAACGGGGCAGATGAAGCATTGTTCAGACAAGGTATGTCTCATTACGGAGAAGGAATGACTGGCTCATTCGGCTTCACAATTTCTAGTTTCTTAGGAGATTCTGTTTTTGGCTCAATGAGTCACGAAACATTGCATTTATTAGAGAGAATAGGATGGTGGGGACATATCATTATGGTTTTCGCATTTCTAAATTATTTACCATATTCAAAACACTTCCATATTGTTTTAGCTTTCCCAAATACATTTTACTCAAACTTGGAGAAAAAAGGGAAGTTTACAAACATGGAATCGGTAACGGCTGAAGTAAAATTGATGCTAGACCCAAATGCAGATCCATTCGCTGCTCCTGCAGAAGGTGCTGCTGAACCACAACGTTTTGGTGCAAAAGATGTGACAGATTTGACATGGAAAAACTTACTTGACGCTTATACATGTACTGAGTGTGGACGATGTACTTCTTCTTGTCCTGCTAATATAACAGGCAAGAAATTATCTCCACGTAAAATAATGATGGACACGCGTGATCGATTAACTGAAGTTGGAGAGGGAATTCGCAAAAATGGAAAAGATTACTCAGATGGTAAAAGTTTGTTAGGCGACTACATCACTGAAGAGGAAATTTGGGCATGTACATCTTGTAACGCTTGTGTTCAAGAATGTCCTGTAAACATTGATCCACTTTCAATTATCGTTGATTTGCGTCGTTATTTAGTAATGGAAGAATCTAAAGTTCCAACTGAATTAACAGGAATGTTGACAAACATTGAAAACAATGGTGCACCATGGCAATTTTCACCAAATGACCGCTTGAACTGGGCAAATGAAGATTAACATTAGATTGGCGAAGAAATTAAATTAAGACACGTTTTTGAACAATAAGATATGAGTTTGAATGTACCAACAATGGCGTCAATGATGGCGCAAGGAGAAACACCAGATATTTTATTTTGGGTAGGTTGTTCTGGAAGCTTTGACGATCGAGCAAAGAAAATCACAAAAGCAGTTGTTAAAATTTTAAATGCTTGTAATGTGAAATTCGCTGTTCTAGGAACAGAAGAATCATGTTCAGGAGATCCTGCAAAACGTGCTGGGAATGAATTTACATTTCAAATGCAAGCAATGATGAATATTCAAGTATTGGATGGATATGAAGTAAAACGAATTGTTACTGCTTGTCCACATTGCTTCAATACTCTGAAAAATGAATATCCTGAACTTGGTGGGAATTATGAAGTCATTCATCACACACAATTAATTCAAGATTTAATTAATACAGGAAAATTGGCATTGAAAGGTGGATCCACATTTAAAGGTAAGAAAATTACGTTCCATGATCCATGTTATTTAGGTAGAGCGAATGATGTTTATGAAGCTCCGCGTGAATTAATCGAAAAATTAGATGCTGAATTGGTTGAAATGAAACGTTGCAAAACAAACGGGTTGTGTTGTGGTGCAGGCGGAGCTCAAATGTTCAAAGAAGCGGAAAAAGGAAACAAAGAGATTAACGTTGAGCGCACTGAGCATGCATTGGAAACAAATGCTCAAATCATCGCTACTGGTTGTCCTTTCTGTAATACAATGATGACAGATGGTGTGAAAAACTTTGAAAAAGAAGATTCTATTCAAGTCTTAGATGTTGCTGAGTTAATTGCAAATGCTGCTGATTTATAATGGAACATTTTTCTTCATTCCCAGATCATAGTCAAGTTTGGATTTATGGTGCCAATCGTTTCTTTACTCCAGAAGAGGAAGCACTGGTTCAAGAGGCATTGAATGAATTTACGGCTGATTGGGCAGCTCATGGTGCTGAAATAAAAGCGAGTGCTACAATTTTATTGAATAGCTTTATCGTGCTGGTTGCGGATGAATCTTCAACTAAAGCTTCAGGTTGTTCAATTGACAGTTCTGTTCGTTTCATTAAAGAAATTGGAAGTAAGTTGAAAATTGACTTTTTTAATCGACTTTACGTTCTTATTGAAAAAGATGGTGAATTCAAACGCGTTCACTTCAGTGATTTATCAGAATATACAAATTGGAATTTATTCAATCCAATGGTTAAAACTTTAGGTGAAATGCGAACGAATTGGATTGTGCCAGTTCAAGAATCTGCAATGATTTAATTTTTGCGTTTCTTTTTCTCTTTTTCTTTAACGTCCAAACGCCATCCACCAACCAATTTAACGGAATAAAAGGATTGTCGGTAAACGAAATCTGAAAATCGAATGGACTTATTATCGAAATCTGTAACGATGAACAAGAAATAATTTGGCTTACTGTAGCCTCCGATAAGTTTAATGTCATAGCGAGGAGCAAGACCTAAAAATCCTCTTGTAACATTATCAACGTTGTAAAACTTGCCTTGAATTGCTGCTCCAAGTCCTGCTATTGCAGAAAATTGCCAATTATTAATCTTATTGACATATGCATAACCAGGAATAAAGCCAAGATCGATTGAGGAAATAACATTAGTGCCCGTTTTAGTATTGAGCGTATCTATTAATTCAACCGGAACCAACGAGTTATTTCCATTTCCTACACCAAAAATATTCAAGGAACTTTTAATGTACCATGTTTTCACCTCCCGATTGTAATGCGCTGTTTTACCTTTCAAAGCAGTCATCTTGAAATTGTGATCATGGAAATACCAAACGTTTGCGGAAAAACTAACAGCATTCGTGGCAGGACGAATATCATTTGGATGCAGATCATTTAAAGTATCATTCCAAGAAGTCGCATTTTTTATTGCGTAACCTTTGTAATTTCGAATATCAATATCACAAAATGTCTTCTTTACAGTGAAATCAACTCCTAAATCATAATGAACAGTGCTTCCAAATCGGCTAATTGGACGAACATTTCCAGGTAACGGAATCCCTAAACGCAAGGCAAACCATTTATATGAAATCCCAATTCCTAAAACCGTTCGAAAATTATTGCGGTATTTTAACTTATCTACTTCAGGACTAAACTTATAATGAACAGAAAATGGAGCAGTGGTATAACCCAAATCAGCATACAAAACAACCTTGTTTTTAAACGAAGTATATGCACTTGTATCTGACTGTCCAAAAATTAAAGTTGAACTTAAAATAAAAATATATAAAATCCTATTTTTCAATGTTTTCCAAATGTAAAATAAAAGCATATTCTTTAGCAATTTCCTTGCGCTCATTTGTTCTTCCAGAACCACCACCATGACCTGCGTCCATGTTACAATCAAACAACAAAGGGTTGTCATTTGTACGGTATTCTCGCAATTTCGCTACCCATTTCATTGGCTCCCAATATTGTACTTGTGAATCATGATAGCCAGTTGTAATAAACAAAGCTGGGTAATCCATTCGATGAACATTGTCGTACGGCGAATAATTCAACATGTAAAAATACGCTTCTTCTTCATTTGGATTTCCCCATTCCTCATATTCTCCAACGGTTAACGGAATCGACTCATCCAACATGGTAGTTACAACATCTACAAAAGGTACTTGTGCAATCACACCTTTCCACAGATATGGAGCCATGTTGGTCACTGCTCCCATCAACAGACCTCCAGCACTTCCTCCTTGTGCATAAATTCGGTTTTTATCACAATAACCTTTCATACCCAAATATTCTGCTGCGTTGATAAAATCAGTAAACGTATTTACTTTTTTCATCATTTTTCCGTCTTCATACCATTTTTCACCCATGTATTTACTTCCACGAATATGGGCAATTGCGAATACAACTCCACGATCTAATAAACTTAAACGGGTTGCGCTAAACACATCTGGCGTTGTGTAACCATACGAACCATAAGCATACAATAAAAGTGGTGCTGAACTTAAATCCAATCCTTTTTTATACACGATTGAAATTGGAATTTTTGAACCATCGTTTGCTGTTGCCCAAATGCGCTCTGAAACATAATTATCCGGCGTGAAATTTTTGTCTAACAATTCTCTTCTAAAAAACAAAGTTTGCTCTTTTGAAGCCAAATCATACGTGTATACTGAAGAAGGAGTAGTCAATGAATTGTAAACAAAATAAAGCTTATTAGCCGAGAAGTCATCATTCAAAGCTAGTCCCGTGTAATACGTTTCTTCTTTAAATTCAATTGCTCCTTCAGACTTTCCATCCAATGCAAACAAATTGATTTTTTTCAATCCGTTCACACGTGTTTCAGCAACAATTTTAGATGCTAAAATCAAACAATTTTCAATTAAAACAGCATCATTATGTGCAATAATTACCGAACAATCATCAAGTTTATTAGGAATCTCAATAGAATATAAAAGCTGATTATTTTTTGCGTTTTTGTTGGATAAAATATAAAAGCCATTTGTATGATGGAATACACTGTATAAATGACCTTGTTCGCGCTTTAAAAACACAACAGGTTTACCAGAAGGATTGTTTGCATCAATTAAACTTGCTTCAGAAGTAGTTGAACTAAATGAATAAATAAGAATATAATTGTCGGTTAACGTTTTTGCTAATTGAACCGAAAAACGCTCATCGTCTTCTTGATAGACTAGTTGATCTTCTGTGTTTTTAGTGCCCAAAACATGTTTATAAATTTGATATTCTCGCAATGTTTGTGGATCTTTCCGCACATAGAAAACTGTTTTATTGTCATTTGCCCAAACCAACGTTCCATCCGTATCCGTAATTTTGTCTTTTAAATAAGAACCAGTATTGTTTGAACGAAACGTAATTTGATATTTTCGTCGACCAATAAAGTCCTCACAAACTGCCAAAAACTCATTGTTTGGTGAAGGAATCCAATCAGCTAATTCATAGAATGATTTACCTGCCGCTCGTTCATTTTCATCGAAGAACAATTCGCTTTTATCACCAGTCCATTTGATTATTTCTTGGTAGTCTTTTCCTTCAATGCTTTTTAATTGATATTTACAGCCATTTAAGAAGAATGGAGCACTCACATCATTTGGGTTAATGCGCGTTTCGAATTCATTCAACAAAGTTGTTTGCAAGTTTTTTGTTGATTCAAAATAGGCTTCTGTGAATGCATTTTCCTCCTTCAAATAGTCCAATACTTCTTTTGAGTCACGCTGATTCATCCAGAAATAATCATCTACTCGTTGATGTCTATGTTTCTCCAGTTTAACCGGTATTTTCGTAGCTTGTGGTTCACCCACATTCTTATTTGATTCTTGTGCCATAGTTAGAGTTGAAATGCCCAATAAAACGAGAAGCAATTTGTACATACAATTATTTTAAGCAACCAAATTTACAAGTTTTTGTAGTTAATCTTCGACAAGTCCATTGGATTCTTTTTTGTTTCATTAACTTTGTTATATGAAGAAGCTGTATAAGTTTTTATTAAACAATTTGCCTCGACCGTTATTAATTCGTTTGAGCTACCCATTTAAAAAAGTCGCACCCCTTTTGTACAAAGGAAATAATGTAGAATGTCCTGTTTGTGAACGTTCGTTTTCTAAGTTCCTCTCTTATGGTGCTGATATTGTTCACCGTGACAATGTTTTGTGCCCTTATGATTTAACATTGGAACGTCATCGCTTAATGTGGCTTTACTTAAAAGATGAATCAAATTTCTTTACTGCTGAAAAACTGGACGTATTGCACATAGCGCCAGAACAATGTTTCCATGCCTTGTTTAAAAAACAATCAAATTTAAATTATTTAACGGGTGATTTGGTTTCTCCGATTGCTGATTTACATTTCGATTTACATAATATTCCATTAGAAGATAATCGTTTTGATGTGGTTTTTTGCAACCACGTAATGGAACATGTCGATGATGCCATTCGTTGTATGTCAGAATTACATCGCGTCATGAAACCAGGTGGTTGGGGAATTATGCAAGTACCACAAGATCATAAACGTGAACTAACACTTGAAGATCCAAGCATCACTTCACCTGAAGATCGAGAGAAATATTATTGGCAAAAGGATCACGTTCGTTTATTTGGTCAAGATTATCCAAAATGGTTAGAGAAAGCAGGATTCAGAGTTACTGTGTTTGATAAGGAATCCAAGTATGACCAAAAGTTAATTGAACGCTACAGACTTCAAAAAGAAGAAATTTTGTACATTGTACACAAAGATTAAAGAAATGAAAAAACTAATTTTAAGTTCGTTTTTATTACTTGGACTGAGTTCATTCGGTCAGAAAAACGTTTTTGTAACTATTTCACCGAAATTTGCTGGAGCTGATTTACAAATGGCCGTTGATTACACTTCAATAAATGGTGTTGTATTAAACCTAGATCATTTCGATTATTACCTGTCTGATTTACACGTAATTCATGATGGCGGACAAGATTTGGATTTATCGGATACCGTTTTTCTGGTTGAACCTCAAAACCACATTCTGTATTTAGGATACATTGATGTTACGAATATTGAACAATTGAATTTTGCGATCGGTGTTCCCGCAGCAATAAACACCAGTGCCGGGGCAGAAGCAATAGATATTACACTTTATCCGCCACATCATCCGCTAAGTTTTCAAGATCCTTCAATGTACTGGGGTTGGACAGCAGGATATATGCATATGATTATCGGTGGTTTAGCTGATTCAAATACCGATGGAATTGCTGACGCAGTTTTTGAATTACATAATGTTGGAGACAACAATTATCACCATGTTCAATTACCAGTTATTCAAACGAATAAAGACGTAGACTTAGTTGATATTGCAGTGAATTGTAATGTAGATTTTTGGATCAAAGATATCGCTATTGAAACTGTAGGAATTTTACATGGCTCAACAAATGAAAACATGGAAGTCATGAATAATGTAAATACTGAACCCGTTTTCACACAACCAACAACTGCTTCAAATCAACTTTTGACTGAATCCTCAGGTTACATGTATGCAAACAATTTAGCCTCTGAGTTGACAATTAATTGGGTTGAAATTAATAACGTCGCTTCTTATTCCATAACTGATATAAACGGGAAACAACTAGATTCAGGTAAAGCGGAAGGTAACAAAGGTTCTATTACAATTGGTGATTTAAATTCAGGCGTTTATTTTTTTCATTTAAATGATAATGAAGGAAAAGAACTAAAACAATTAAAATTCATTAAGTAGTGCGTTCAACTCACTCATATGTATATTTAATATTATTTGGGGCAATTTTATTGCCCTTTTTTTTGCTTCGATGCAAAACGAATAGCGCTCAAATAAATGTACTTGGTGCAATTGAATCACCCCAAGATAACCCACTATCAGAAGACAAAATTGCATTAGGACGCTTATTGTTTTTTGATAAACGTCTTTCACGAAACGAAACAATTTCATGTTCCAGTTGCCACGTACCTTCATTTGCCTTTACCGACCAGAAAAAAGTGAGTGAAGGGGTAGAAGGTAGAAAAACACAGCGCAATTCTCCTTCATTATTAAATTCAGCCTATTTAAAAACAGTGATGTTCGATGCTCATTTAAAATCATTGGAACTTCAGGTTATTGCACCAATTCAAGAGCATGTCGAGATGGACATGGATATGAAAACGTTATTATCAAGACTGAATAAAGATGAGCATTATGTTGCAGAAGCCAAACGTATATTTAACCGTGATTTTGACGCATTTGTATTAACCAGAAGCATTGCGGCTTTTGAGCGCTCTCTAATTTCAGAAAACTCACGGTTTGATCAATTTTATTCAGGGATAAAACCAAATGCACTTTCTAAAAACGAAAAAGCAGGATGGAAGCTTTTCTCTGAAAAATTGTATTGCACAAAATGTCATCCAGCACCACATTTCACAACCTATGTTGCCGAAAACAACGGACTTTACAAAGAATTTGGAGAAGACAAAGGTCGATTTAGGATTTTTAATGATTCAAATGACATTGGCTTTTTCAAAATCCCGTCGTTACGTAATATAGAGTTAACTTTTCCATATATGCATGATGGCAGCATGAAAACTATTGAAGATGTTATCATGCATTATTCAAAAGGAGGGAAGAACCATCCTCTTCAGAGCAAAACAATTACCTCGTTCAATCTTACTAATTTAGAAATCAAACAATTAAAGTCCTTTTTATTTTCTTTAACAGATACCAGTTACATGAAGAATTTTAGATAAATGTGCTCTTAATTATCTTACATTTTTACACATATTTTTTAATTCTTTATGCATACATACAATATTTGGAATATTATTTGCGTTGGAAGTGTAACGAAACATGTGAAGTTCGTTTTACTCATGTAAAGACTGCAAGCTTTACAAACAAACTAGAAAATAAAACCAAAAACTATGACAGTGAACCCAATGTATCACCAAACCAACCAACGCATGGAAGAGGAGTTGAGTTGGATACGGCGTGCACAGAAAGATCCGGAGAGTTTCGGGCCGCTGTACAAGAAGTATCATGAGCAAATTTTTCGCTACATCTATCAACGTATGGATGATGAAGAACAAGCATTTGACATTACTTCACAAGTGTTCATGAAGGCATTGAACAATTTGCACAAGTACGAATACCGAGGAGTGCCTTTTTCTTCATGGTTGTACCGAATTGCAAAAAGTGAATTGTATCAATCTTTTAGAGATCGAAAGTCAGAAAGAACGGTAAACATCGAAAGTTACCAGTTATTCGAAATGATCGATGAAATTGAGGAGGACACAAGTGAAGTGAATAAAAAACGTTTGTTCGAATCGCTATCTAAATTAAAAGAGAAAGACATGCAATTAATAGAGATGCGCTTTTTTGAAAAACGTTCATTTAAAGAAATGGGAGAAATCCTTGAAATTACAGAAAACAACGCGAAAGTGAAAACGTTTCGTGCAATTGAAAAATTGAAACAACTATTTAACACTAAGAGTTAATATTATGGAAATTAAAAAAGTCAATTTAGACCGACAAAACCTTAGTTCTTCCTACATAGAGAAAAAACAAGATTTTAATCACGTGCTAAAAAGTGCTAAAATGACTAAGATGCCGACATGGAAAAGCCCCTGGTTTTATGGGGCTGTCGGACTCTCATCGGTCGCCATTGTGGCAATGGTTTTAACAGAGAATAATTTCAAAAAGCAAGAGAATGATAAAAAAGCTACTTTAGAAAATTCAGAAACCACATCTACTCAAGAACCAAATATTCATGAGGTTCAAAAAAACGAGAATCAGGATTATGAGCCTAATCTAACAACGACAGATATAGCAACCGTTAAGCCTGTTCGTTTAGCTTTAGCAGAAGAGGTTTCTGAAAAGCATTTGGATACTAATCCAAGTTATATTAGTTCTGAAATAAATATAGAAACCACTCAAGTTCCAGCTCAATCTGTTGTAGAAGAAAAAAAAAATTACAAGTCACCAATGATAGGCCAACCTACAATTGGTGGAATCGCAAGTGGCAAAATAAACATTGAAAATTTCCGAAATACCAACCTTATAGAAAGCAATTCAAGTTTTGAAATTACTTCCTATGAAGTTCAGTATTACAATGGAAATCAAGATGTAACAGCTGTCATTCGAAGCAATAAAATCCCAGAAGACATCAAGGAACAAATCATTAAAAACAACCTTGAAGAAATGATCTTTATTACTGGAATTAAAGGAGTTGATGAGAGCGGTAAAATCAGAAAATTACCATCTATTAATTTATTGATTACGAACTAAATTTTTCCAAGAACAAAGTATTGAACAATAGATTTTTAGTAAAATATTCAATTTTCTTTTTTTAGTTGAAAAACTATTCATAAATTCGTATCGTTATAAAAGGCTTTTTAATAAAGAACATAATAATGAGATATTTATCTACGCTAACATTACTATTCGCTGTATCTGCCACTTTTGCTCAGCATACGAATTTTAACACTCAACGAAATTGGTCTCTAAACAAGAAAGAAATTTTGTTTGGTGTAGGTGCTACACAATTCACTGGAGACTTAGGTGGCCGTGATCAAGTTGGAAAAGATTATAGTTTAAGAGATATTGACTTCCCATCAACTGGTATTGGTGGTATGATTGGATTCCGTTATCGTTTTCATCCATTTTGGGCAACAACTACAACATTAAATGGTGGATTATTGAGAGGAAATGATGCGTTAACAAACGAAGTTATTCGTGAAAGCAGAAATTTACATTTCCGTTCACTTTATTTTGAACTTCAACAGCGTATCGAGGTGATCGTTTTTGCTAATGAGAAATTTGGTGCACGATACAGACTTCCTGGACACAAAGGATTCAAAGACCATAACCAACAAGTTTATTTGTTTACAGGTGCTGGAGTTAGTTACTTCAACCCAAAAGCTCAATACAATGGAAGTTGGACTGCTTTGAGACCATTGGGAACTGAAGGTCAAGGTTTAGCAGATGGACCTAAAAAGTATTTACCGGTAACTGCAACAATTCCTTTTGGTGTTGGGGTTCGTTTTGGATTAGGAAGAATGTGGAGAATTGGAGTTGAAGCAACATATGTAAAAACATTCTCTGATTACATTGATGATGTTCATGGAACGTATGTAGATCCAGCTTTATTATCTTCTCCAGCAGCTCAATATTTGTCAAACCCAGCAAACAATAATACATCTTGGTTTGCTCCAGGTCAGCAAAGAGGAGACAAAAACAATGATGCGTACTACAACTTAAACTTAGTTGTTTACCGCAACATTACTTATAAAGATTATGCAAAACAAAGAAAAGCGTACCACTGGAACAAAGGTCGTTACAAATTCTAATGTTGAAAATATGTTAATGAAACTAACGGGGTGGCAATTGTCACCCCGTTTTTGATTTATACCTTTGTAAAAATTCATCACATGTACAAATTACTCCGTTCGATTCTATTTTTCTTTGACCCTGAAAAAGTTCATTACTTTACAACTGACAGTTTACATTTCATCTTTAAAATCCCAGGTGTAAAATGGTGCTGGAAAAAGTACTTTACGGTTGAAGATGAAAAATTGGAAACCGAGGTGTTTGGATTAAAATTTCCAAACCCAGTTGGACTTGCTGCAGGATTTGACAAAAATGCATCGATGTATAACGACTTGGCTAATTGTGGATTTGGATTTATTGAAATTGGCACAGTTACGCCGAAAGGTCAGCCTGGAAATGATAAACCACGTTTATTTCGCCTAAAATCTGACGAAGCGATTATTAATCGAATGGGATTTAACAATGCTGGCATGGAAGCCGCAATTGAAAATCTTAAAAAACGAAAAACTTCTATAATTATCGGCGGAAATATTGGTAAAAATAAAGTCACATCAAACGAGGAAGCAGGAAATGATTATGACACTGCTTTTAAAGGTTTATTTCCATATGTTGATTATTTTGTTGTAAATGTTTCTTCACCAAACACCCCGAATTTAAGAGCACTTCAAGAAAAAGAACCTCTAAAAAAACTATTGGCCGATTTAATGATATTGAACCAACAAATGCCATCTCAAAAACCAATTTTATTGAAAATTGCACCTGATTTAACAGATGAACAACTGGATGATATCATTGAAATTGTAACAGAAGTTAAAATTGCAGGTGTAATAGCAACGAACACTACAATTAGTCGTGATAAGCTTAAAGCAAGTGTTGAATCACTTGAATCAATTGGCGCAGGAGGTGTTTCTGGAAAACCGCTAACAAAACGTTCAACTGAAGTAATCCGTTACTTGCATCAAAAATCCAACGGCGCCTTTCCAATAATTGGCGTTGGAGGAATTCATACTGCTGAAGACGCTTTAGAAAAACTGGATGCTGGTGCAGTGTTGGTACAAGTGTATACAGGATTCATCTATGAAGGTCCAGGACTTGTCAAAAGAATCAACAAAGCAATCCTCAAATCAAGATCATAATTCGTATTTTTGACTATGGCAGAATTAAAAATTATTGAATGTCCAAGAGACGCCATGCAAGGGTTGCATGATTTCATCCCAACAGATATCAAAGCAAATTATATCAACACTTTGCTAAAATGCGGGTTTGACACCATTGATTTTGGAAGTTTTGTTTCTCCTAAAGCAATACCACAAATGCGTGATACTGCGGAAGTATTATCAAAACTGGAATTAAATTCTGATACTAAATTATTGGCAATCGTAGCCAATGAACGCGGTGCAGAAGATGCTATACAATTTGAGGAAATCGATTATTTAGGTTATCCATTTTCAGTTTCTGAAGAATTTCAAAAGCGCAACACAAATGCAAGTATTGAAGAATCATTGGGAAGGGTAGAAGCAATGCAGAATTTGTGTGTCAAAAACAACAAAGAGCTCGTTGTTTATTTATCTATGGGATTCGGTAATCCGTACGGTGAAGAATGGAACTCGGAAATTGTATATAAATGGTGCAATATTTTGTTTGATAAATTCAACATACGCATCCAAGCATTGTCGGACACAATCGGTGCAGCGAACCCATCTTTAGTTGAATCGTTATTTAAAGAGATTATACCCGCTTTGCCAAATGTGGAAATTGGTGCTCATCTTCACACACGTCCAGAAAATGCTCAATCGATTGTAGCAGCAGCATATCAAGCAGGTTGTAAGCGTTTCGATGGTGCACTAAAAGGATTGGGTGGCTGTCCAATGGCAAAGGATGACTTAACCGGAAACATGCCAACTGAAGTAATGTTAGATTGGTTTGATCAAAATGGAATTTCAACTGGAATCAATAGTGAGCAACTTAACAAAGCACTCTTTGAATCTAAAATGGTTTTTCCATTGTAACTTTTTGAAAATTAAGAATTATCGAAGTATGAAAAAACTAACATATTTATTTGCTCTTTTATTTTTAGTCGCTTGTTCAAACGAAGAAGATCCAATAAAAAAACCTTCAATTGCTCCAGAAGCTGAAATTATTAGCATAGAGACGCTTTTTGATGAAGACAAATTTACAGATGCAAAACACTTGGAATTATTAAAAGAGCTAAAAATATGTTCTGAATTTCAGAAAGATACAAGTAACTATTTTGAACCTGCTTGTTCTCCTCGTTTTTTCAAATTATTCAATATGCGTGAAGATTCTCCTGTCGAAAACGCTTTTTTATTGCAAATAAAATCAAAGGTTGGCGGAATAAAACTTAGAAGACTTGTTGCTTTTGTTCGTGAACGTGGAGCCTTGGTGAAAACCAATACCTTTGTTGCCAATCTAATTGGTTTGCGTAAAACGAAATCAAAACACTACGATTTAATCCTTCGTTTCAACGACAATGTTGAAGGTGATATCATATTCTATAATACCATTTTCTCTTGGGATGGAAAAAAATATGTGTTTAAAAGTGCCGAAACAATTGAGGGAACTGATGCTAATGGTCCATGGAGACAACGTATTAAGGCTGAATTTAAAGATTCTGTATCTCGTGACATTTACAACACACTTGTTAAAAACGAAATGATACTTTGATGAAATTCTTCTTTGGACTTTCTACAATCATTATTGTTTCCTGTTCATCAAAAACAGATTTAATTCCTGTTAACAAACGATCTATTCTCACGGACAACAATAGCAAAGTTTGGATGGTTGATCAAGTAATTATTGGAAATCGAAATTTCGCACCCACCATTAATTCAGAGAAAGACGTACTTGTTTTTTACGACAACGGAAATTGTGCCTATCAAAGTATGCGTAACTTAGGTGATTTCCCTGCAAAAAAAGGGGAATTCTCAATGTATTCAGATGATACAACCTTATTGATTGGGTTCAAAAATGAAACGTGGTATTTCAAGTATCAACAAATTAGTGAAGATACAATCGCACTAATACCTGAAAAAAAATCAGCCTTGAAATATAAACTGATTCTAGTTCCTTTTCCTGAACTTTAAATCTTAATGATTCGCTTAACTGCTATTCCTTTATCAGTTATAACCTTCACGAAATACACGCCAGCTGGCTCAGATAACAAGGAAAGCTGATCAGTTGATGAAATTTGCAGTTTATCGCCATTTAGAGATAATAACTCTAACTGAATTAAAGTTGCAGTCGTTTCCACTTTTACAAGATCAACTGTTGGATTTGGATAAACGTTAACATCAGAAGACAATGTTAATTCTGAAATTCCAACTGGATCATTTTTCCACGCATGTATATCATCTAAATAAAGTACAAATCCGTCTTCCGTATTATTCACAAAAGCTATATAAACTGTTTGGTTATTATAACCATTTGAACTTAAACTTACTTGGCGAGTTGTCCATTCAAAATTCTCACCAATTACAGTATAAATCGTATCTGTAAAACTGCTAATCTGATTATCAGTTGTCGAAACCAATACCATATAATCATCTGGATACGATGCGTCATGTGATTTTGCTTCCCACTCAATAAAATTACCGTATGCTCCAAGATTAATTGCTGGTGTTATTAACCAACGACTCGCTGTACCAACAGGACTGAAAAAAGAAGTTGAACCTGCAACTGTATCCAAACTATTTTCAGGATCTTGTAAAGCAATCCAAGCATTCGTAAAATTTGCAACTTGACTATCCGGTGTTAAACCGTCATTATCAACAATTGAATAATTTACTGGAATTCCAGTTTGGAAATCTGTAGTAAAAATATCTGTTTGACTATTAGCAAAAATGGTTATACAGCTTGCAAGGAACAATAAGGTAATTCTCATATTTTTTCTTCTATAAAGTAAGATGTTACACAAAAGTAATGAAACAATCTAATCGGCGAGAGAAATTAAGATTTCTTTGTATTCTTGGTAAAATTCATCAAACTCAATTAATCTGTTTTTTAGAAATTCAAAGATAAGCGGTTGATCTTCATCTTTAAAGTAATTAACATCTTTTAATTCCCACATAATTCGTGAAAAAGCACGGCCATCTTTCGTATAAAGTTCTTCAATCCAGGAGGTTTCGTAATTCATACAGTTTTCCATGACTTTTTTTAATTCAGTCATTTGCTCCCATATAATTTCACGAATTCCTTGATCTTTCGGTTGAATATCAAAGCAAAGTCGCGCGGATTTTGAATCTGCTTGTAATCGAATGTAAATATTTTTAACATCTGAAGGGTAGGCAATCCAGTTCATGCGACGACCATTCGAACTTTTGATCTTGTTCATGAATTTTCGGAAATCATTCCAAAATTGACTGTTTTTTTCCTTTAACTCTTCGCGTGTTAACATGTATTAGATTCTATCAAAAATAATGTTGTGACTTTTTCACCTGCTGTGAAACATTGGTTACAAAAGTACGAATTCAATTCAATTAAATTAGAGTAAAAGGAAGCAGGTTCTATTTAACATAAGATTAGCCAAATTAGAAGCTTTAAAATTAGTAATCTGCGAAGTTGTAAAGAATAATTAAAATTATAAATTATGAAGTTTCAAGGTGAATTATTAAATGTAAAATGTGGTGGGTGTGTGAATAGCATCACAAAATCTGTAAGTGAAATTGAAGGTGTATCTGATGTTTATGTGGATCTGGAAAGTGCTACAATTGAATTTGAAGCAACGAATGATTCTGTAATAGAACAAGTTAAACATAAATTGGAAAGTTTAGGTTACCCAATGGATGAAGAGCATAATTCAATTTTTAAAAAAGCTAAATCATACGTTAGTTGTGCGATAGGAAGAATGGATTAGTATTTAAAATTCAAAAAGTGAAGTTAAACTTCATTAAGATTATATTTAACATAATATTAATTATAAGACATTTTATATATAATAAAAAAGCCACAATTCATATTGCAGCTTTCTATATACATTATACACTAAATTAGGCTTTCTTAACACCAACTGCATTCATTCCTTTTTGTCCGCGCTCAACTTCAAAAGTTACTGTGTCACCTTCTTTAACAGCTTCAAGTGTTCCATTAACATGAACGAAAACATTTTCCTGTGTAATTAAATCTTTGATAAATCCATATCCTTTAGAATCATTCCAATAAGAAATTTTTCCTTGACGTGCAGCCGCCTCAGGCTCATCCTCACGTTTAGGAACTCCAATTTCAATGTTGCTAGCAATGATTTTTTTCTTTTTTGTTGGATCTGGCGGCGTGTCCGTAATATTTCCATACTCATCCACATACGCCATCATACTTTCCAAAGAACCGCCTACAGAATCAGCTTTGCGTTCTTCTTTTTTAATTAATTTATCTTGACGTTTCTTTAAACGTTTTTTTTCTTTTTCCTTTTTACTAAATGTCTCTTGTGATTTTGCCATTCGTTACTTTACTAATCCGATATTATGTTAAACTGTTTCCCCTAAACAGCAAGGTTGTCATTGAAATACTAAAAAAGAAATGGTAAATGACAATTAGTTAGATTGTTTTGCCGAATGTCTATATCAGTTGTCGCGATGACCTGTTTTCGATTGATAAATCAAAAATCTTTGTCAAAGATACGCTTTTATTCTGAATTATTCGTCGTCATCAAGAATCTCTTGTACTCTACCAACTTGCCCATCAGTTAATTTCACCTTTATACCATGTGGGTGAAACGAAGAATTTGTTAAAATGGCCTTTACCTCCCCTTCTGTTAATTCACCAGATGATTGGTCTTTTTTTAGTACAATCGCCACATACATGCCGATTTTCACTTGTGAACGTTGACTTATTGGCATTACAATGTTGGTGATTCGTTGAATTGATTTTCCCAATAATCATTCAACAATGCAACAAATTTTCGTGACATATTATTGAAGTAACGTTTTGTGCGATAACCACTTACCCAATTCACGCCACGAATAGCATTGGTGAAGAATATTTCATCTGCTGCCAATAAGTTTTGCGGTAAAATATTGCATTCATAGACTTTAATTCCATTTGCAAGTGCCAGGTTGATTATCTGCATTCGCATTGTTCCTGCCAAACATCCTTCTTCTAATCCAGGTGTGTACAAAACACCATTACTGACAACAAAAATATTACAACTTGAACTTTCTAAAATTCCGCCACGATCATTCTGAATCAGTACATCATCCAATTTTCGATCAGTCGCATTGATTGCTGCCATCACATAAATTAGTCCACTTTTGGTCTTAAAGTTTGAAAGGAAATTTTTCTGTTTTTTGATATCGGTATATTGATCAACTTCCAATCCTTTTGAATTCAACTCGAAATTATTGGTTTCATAAGGATAAACTTCAATGAAAAAAGTTGCTTCGTTCGATTCAGGCTTGTAAGCTCCACCCGTTACACGATCCAACGAAATTCGGCATCTACCACCTTCTGTTATCTCCGATTTTTGGGTTAATTCAATGATTTTTTCTTTGAAAAATTCAGGTGTAAAATAGGATGCTGGACGAATCTTAATCGCCTTAGCACCTTCCAATAAACGTCGAATATGATTATCAATATTCAAAGGAATGCCGTTCATAATTCGAATACTTTCAAAAACGCCATCACCATAAACGTGACCTCTATTTCCTGCATGAATGGTTGGTGCATCATTTGTCAAGATGACCCCGTTATTGTTAATGTATAGCATCTTTTAACCGAAAATTTGATTCAAAAATTCTTTTCCTTTATCAATATTAATAATTAAAATGAAAAGTATCCCAAAAAGTGCCCCACCAATGTGAGCATCGTGTGCGATTCCCGTATTTCCTCTCTTGTGTAAAAAATACTCCAAGGCCAGATATATAGGCCCAAAGATGTATGCCGGAATACCCACAGGAATAAAAAATAAATACAAATCCATTGTTGGTGCCCACATAATCGCTGCAAAAATAACAGCTGAAACTGCACCTGATGCTCCGAGAGATCGATAATTTGGATTATCTTGATTCCTTAAATAAGGTAAAACCGTTGCAAACACACCGCCTAAAATATAAATCATTGCGAAAAACAATTCTCCACGCGCAAATCCATACGAAAACACTAAACTTTCTTCCAAAAATGTACCTAAAAAATACAAGGACATCATGTTAAACATCAAATGCGATGCATCTGCATGAATTAAAATATGACTTAATACACGATAGTGCTCTTTTTCATGCTTTGCCAAGTAGGGAGAATAAATCATTCGATCCATTAAACTACTGTTATTGAAGGCATTCAAGGAAACCAAAACGGTAATAATGATGATGACAATTACAATACTTAAGCCCATTTCTCAAAAATAAATTCTATCTTTCCAAACACTTTCACGAAAGTAATTATTTATCTGACAAAAATGCGCTACATCCTTTTAATATTCTTGGCAGGAATCGTTTTGACAAGTTGTTCAACAAAAGAACCATTACCAACAATTGATTTTTTTGAAAACGATACAATTCCGTTAAAAACTAAACTAAAAAAGGTACTTGAGGATGACTATTTAGCGACACTTGGATTTAATGCTGAAGAAACCAAATGGTTGCAAGAAGTTTATGCAAATTCAAATTTCAAAGCAAAATGGGTCAATGATTCAACAATTAACAAGGAAGGTTTAGCTTTAAAACAGACACTTTCAAATTCAATTTGGTTTGGT